>Ga0209639_1000084_pt1 | contig 150649 bp, 100 predicted proteins | sample EPASupsiteHSE605_FD_187268 | JGI IMG/M metagenome (GOLD analysis project Ga0209639, IMG submission 187268) | Bioremediated contaminated groundwater from EPA Superfund site, New Mexico - Sample HSE6-05 (SPAdes) (version 2) | ecosystem: Environmental > Aquatic > Deep subsurface > Groundwater >...
CTGATAGTAGAACGGCTAAGATACCCTTCAAGCCACTCTGTCATTTCCAGATCAAGGTGGTTGGTAGGCTCATCAAGAATGATCAACTCCGGATCAGTAATCAGAACGTTGGCAAGAGCCACTCGCTTAAGCTGACCTCCCGAAAGTTCTTCCACTTTTTGATCAAAGTTGGTAATCTTTAGCTGCGATAATATTTGTTTCGCTCTTTGTTCGTAATCCCAGGCTTTACTATTATCCATCCGAAGCAAGATATCATCGAGATTGGAATGGTCGTTGCTAGCCATAGCCGCTTCATACTCGGCAATAAGTTTCACAGTTTCATTGGGGGAATAAAAACAAGCCTGAATCACAGTTAATCCGGCTGGATATTTGGGCGATTGTTCCAGATAACCTACCCGCAGGTCGTTACGGAAAACCACTGCGCCGGCCTCATAATCTTCTTTGCCTGCTATGATATTTAAGAGCGTTGTTTTTCCCGTACCATTTTTAGCGATAAGTCCTATTTTTTGACCCTGGGCAATACCAAATGTTATCGATTCAAAAAGCACAAGTTCGCCGAAGCTCTTGGTTAATCCGTCAATCTGTAGGTAGCTAATCATCTATAACTAAACTTTATTTTAGGTTGCAAAGGTAATATAAATATTGCGAAGGTAAAAAAAGAGACTGCTACATTAAATATCTTTTAAGCTAACAAATACTTAAAACAGATATTATTTGCTAAATTTGCGGCGCTTTAGAGCAGGCACAAATAAACTACAACAATATGATAACAGCAATGATTCTTATATTTTTGGCGGGTTATACAGCAATTGCGCTGGAACACCCTCTAAAAATGAACAAAGCAGGTACCGCTTTGCTTACTGGAACCATCCTGTGGGTAATTTACACCTATGCAGCTCCCGGATGTATCCCATTAGTATCTTCAGAGGCGTTTAAATTTTTCCTTGCAGCCCGTCCGGAATTATCATCACTCCCTTTTATTGAACAATGTACTCATTTTGTTGTGGAACATCAGGTACTGGAAAGCATCGGCGAGATTTGCGAAACACTTATTTTCTTAATTGGAGCAATGATTACTGTAGAGCTTGTAGATGCTCACGGTGGATTTTTATTTGTTACCAATAGAATTACCACAAGAAACAAACGAAAACTTCTCTGGATAATAGCGACAATCACTTTTTTCATGTCTGCAGTTCTGGATAACCTTACTACTTCTATCGTAATGATTATGGTAATCCGGAAACTGATAGGCAACTATAAGGAACGATGGGTATTTGGGAGTATTATCGTAATTGCAGCAAATAGTGGAGGAGCCTGGTCTCCTATTGGCGATGTAACCACCATAATGCTTTGGGTAAGAGGTAATATATCCACGGCGTCGACAGTTCCTCACTTATTTCTTCCAAGCTTGGTTTCTGCATTTATTCCTGTGCTTATCGCCCAGACATTTCTACATGGTAACTTATCACAACCCCATGCGGCCGACACATCTGAAGAAAACGAGATTATCAAGGAACTTAAAACAAAAGAACGACTATCTATTCTTATTTTGGGAGTTGTCTGTCTGTTGTTTGTTCCAATATTTAAAACGATAACTCATCTGCCTCCGTTTCTTGGCATTTTATTTGGATTAGGAATTCTGTGGTTCTTTACAGAAATGATGTATAGCAAAAAAGAACGTATAAGTGAAGACTTAAAGTTACGGGTTGCCAAAATTGTACAACGCATTGACGGTACGACTCTTCTTTTCTTTCTTGGAATCTTGCTTGCTGTAGATGCTCTTCGTCACGCAGGTATTTTAGCTACAGTATCACAGAGCTTAGATACATATGTGGGTAACGTATATGCTGTAAACTTAATTATCGGAGTGTTATCTGCAATTGTAGACAACGTACCACTTGTTGCCGGAGCAATTGGAATGTATCCTGTAGCCGGAGAAGCAATGATTGCAGCGTCAACGAATCCCGAGTACATTAGTCACTTTGCGCAAGACGGAGTATTCTGGCAGTTTTTAGCTTATTGTGCCGGTGTAGGAGGCAGTATGCTTATTATTGGTTCTGCAGCAGGAGTAATCGTAATGGGACTTGAAAGAATAAATTTCATTTGGTACTTGCGTGTTATTACTCCAATGGCTATAGTTGGCTATCTGGCCGGTGCAGGAGTATATATCTTGCAGAATATAATCTTCAACTGATCATGGATTGCAAACAATCAACATGCAATATGTAAAGAAGATGCTTTTGTCTAATAATTAATATTCAATATAAATATCAAACGATCATAACGAGAAACTAAAATGGTTCTCGTTATGATCGTTTTCATTTTTCGCTATGATTGATTCAACTTATTGCCTGAAACAATTATATAATAGCATAATCTATGTCTGGACAAAAAAACAATTTTATATTAATTAGCAAGAAATTTTAATCCTGAGAAACAACGTATACCGCACAAATAGAAACGGATAAGCAAACTACGCCTCATTATTTGGGGGATATGATTAAGAACTCTCTGCTCAAGATTTGCTTTTCTCACGCTTTCATACCTATATTGCATCCTAAAAAATTCCTGACGAGCATCAAATACGGCTTTTGCATTTGCCGGATGTCCCGTCAATAAAAATTTAAAGGCAGCTATGTAATCTAGAATTTTTCTGATAGTCATCACCCTCCGAAGGTCGCATTCAGGCAAATTCTTATAAAGCATCAACATATTATTTCTGAAATTCAGATAAGTTTTTCTGGGACTTTCGGCCTCAAGCGTACCTCCGCCAACATGGTAAACGACCGACCTTGGAATGCAACGCAATCTAAATCCCCGACAGCGCATAAGCCAGCACAAATCGATTTCCTCCTGATGAGCAAAAAAAGTTGCATCCAATCCACCTACACATACATAAACATCGCGCCGAATGAGCATACAAGCACCTGAAGTCCATAAAACATCTATTGGATCATCATATTGTCCATTATCAGTTTCGACAACATGTAACAAACGTCCCCTGCAGAAAGGATAACCGTAGCTATCCAAAAAGCCGCCACAGGCTCCTGCATATTCGAAAGATGATTTACAATTCCATGATAGTATTTTGGGCTGAACGGCTGCAACATCTGGATTTTCTTCCAGCTCCTCAAGAAGAGGTTCCAACCATCCGGGAGTAACTTCCACATCACTGTTTAGCAAAACTACATAAGGCGTTTTCACCGCAGCAATGGCCTGGTTATACCCATCAGCAAATCCATAATTCTTTTCCAGTCTGATTATTTCGACCGTCGGAAAATCGCTTTCCAAAAGAGAAAGAGATTGATCGGTAGATCCATTATCGGCAACAATCACATCAGCAAGCTCAGCCGACGTGTGTTCTACTACAGAGGGTAAAAACTGCTTCAATAATGTTTCCCCATTCCAGTTAAGAATTATAACGGATACTTTTCTCATAAGGCATCCTGTCTTTTATGTTTCCACCGTTTATGAGTCCACAACCAATAAGCAGGATTATTTAAAATAGATTTCTCCATTATACGGGCGTATTGCTCTGTAATCCAAAATTCCGGAGTCTCACCAGGCGTTTCTGTCAACAATTTCATATCTACCTGATAATATCCTCTGCGTAATTTCTTCGTATCCATATATAGGACGGGAAGATTTAACTTACGGGCAATACGTTCGGGTCCGGTAAGAATGGAACTTTCTTGATTCAGAAAAGAAGTCCAGTAATGTAAATTAGCTTTACTAGGCGTCTGGTCGGCAAGAAAAACAACCACACTTGGAGTTTTATCTTGTTTGAGTTTAATAATATCGCGTATTGTATCGTTCTTTTTTATGCCCCTTGCCCCAAATTTATTTCGCAAGCGAATAAACAGGCGATCGAAAGCCTGATTTTTTAACGGACGATAAACCTGATAGATATGGGCCTTTTTAAAGCGATTAGTAGATCCGCAAAACCACTCCCAGTTCCCATAATGTCCCATTAAGAGAATAAAGCAGGTATGTCCTTTTTCCATAAGTTCATCCACCAGTTCAGGATTACTTAGATAGGCTCTGCGTTGCAATTCGTCGAGCGATACATGAGCCAACTTCAAAGTTTCTACTATATAATCACAGAAATGATGGTAAAATTCCTGTTCTAATTTTCTTAGTTCGGATTCGGACTTTTCTGGAAACGATTTTTTCATATTCCGGCGAACCACCTTTAAGCGATAGCCTATCAGCTTGTAAACAAAAAAATAAAATATATCGCTTAATACATACAAAACTCTCATTGGTAACAAAGCATGAAGCTTTACCCATGTATATAATAGGGTATATAAAAAGTTGTTTAGCATCGTTCTCCAATTATTTTAACAGTTAAAGCTGTACCTTCTTCATTAAAATCTCCCAGTAAGACTGCTTTAGTCTCATTGATAAGCTCTGTTTGGTAAGGAGTTTCCACTTTTATGTAGTTGGCTGTAAATCCATGCATAAGACCATCATGTTTGGTTTGTTCAAACAAAACTAGTTGTTCCGTTCCAATATGAGAAGCATAAAACTCATGTAGTTTTTTATCAGAGATATCTAATAACTGCTGACTACGCATATGTTTAACTTTCGGATCAACCGAATGAGCTATCTTCAACGCTTGCGTTCCCGGACGTTCTGAATAGCTAAAAACATGTAGCTGTGAGATATCGAGTCCATCAATAAAAGAACGGGCTTCTTCAAAAAGTTCGTCTGTCTCTCCCCTGGTACCTACAATAACATCAACGCCAATGAAAGCTTGAGGCAGAACCTCCTTTATTTTTTCTATTTTATGACGGAACAGAGCCGTATCATAACGGCGCTTCATTAACTTAAGCACTCCATCGCTGCCACTTTGCAAGGGAATATGAAAATGAGGTGCAAATCGTTTCGAATTGGCAACAAAATCAATAGCCTCATCTGTAATTAGATTAGGTTCTATGGAAGATATTCGATAACGGACAATGCCATCAACTTCGTCAAGCGCTCGAATTAATCCCATAAAATCTTCGCCGGTTGTTTTTCCAAAATCGCCAATATTTACGCCTGTGAGTACAATTTCTTTTCCTCCTTTCAAGGCAACCTCCCGAGCTTGTTCAACTAAAGATTCGATGGTTCCGTTACGGCTTCTGCCCCGGGCAAAAGGAATGGTACAATATGAGCAGAAATAATCGCATCCGTCCTGAACCTTCAGAAAATGTCGGGTACGGTCGTCTGAAGAACAAGAATGAGAAAAAGTACGAATGTCTTTTGTTTCGGAAGCAACTATAGCGCCACCCTCATTCTTTTTATTTAAATTTTCCAGATAAGATAGAATATCGAGTTTCTGTTCAGCACCCAAAACAAGATCAACCCCTTCGATGGAGGCAACTTCTTCAGGTTTAAGTTGAGCATAACACCCTGTAACAACCATAAAGGCACCAGGATGCTGCTTACTGATACGTCGAATGGCCTGACGGCATTTCTTATCTGCCAATTCAGTCACCGAACAGGTATTAATCACACAAATATCTGCTTTTTCTCCAGTCCGGACTTTACGAATTCCTTGAGAGGCAAGAGTCTTACCTATAGTAGAGGTTTCTGCAAAATTAAGCTTACACCCTAAGGTATAGTAAGCTGCAAGTTTATTTTCAAAAACTGAATTATCAATCATTTTATCATCTAATTTCGGTGCAAAGTTACACAAAAGAAGCAAGTTCCTTACTTTTTTAGTTGTATATCTGAGCTTTTGTCCATATTTTTGCACAAATTTCACTATTTTGTGCTATGATAAAAGAGAATTTTATAAAGATTTACGAAGATAGTTTTAAAGAAAACTGGGACCTTCCAGCGCTGACCGATTATAGCAAAGGTACCTCATTTACTTTTGGAGAAGTGGCAGCTGAGATAGCTCGCATTCACATTTTGTTTGAGGAATGTCAGATACGCAAGGGCGACAAAATCGCATTAATTGGTAAAGACAATGCCCGCTGGTGTATCACCTACATGGCATCTGTAACCTACGGAGCTGTTATTGTTCCTATATTACAAGACTTTAATCCAAACGACGTCCATCATATTATCAACCATTCTGAATCTGTATTCCTTTTCACAAGCGACCGCATATGGGATTCCCTGGAGGAAGAGAAAATTGAGCATATACGTGGCGTATTCTCTTTATCTGATTTTCGTTGTTTACATCAACGTGATGGCGAAAGCATTCAGAAACTGCTAAAGTCATTAGAAGCAAAAATGGCGATCAAGTATCCATCCGGATTTTCAAAGGAGAACATAAAATACGCAGAACTAAGCAATGACAAAGTACTTGTTCTCAATTACACCTCTGGGACCACTGGTTTCAGCAAAGGGGTAATGCTTACAGGAAATAACCTTGCAGGAAACGTAACTTATGCCAAAACACTTGGCTTAATGTTCCGGGGTGACCATGAACTTTGCTTTCTACCTCTTGCACACGCATATAGCTGTACTTTTAATCTTCTTACTCCAATGGCCGTAGGAGCACACGTTTTCTTATTGGGTAAAGCTCCTACACCCAAAATACTACTTACTGCATTCGAAGAGGTAAAGCCTAATTTAATTCTTACAGTTCCTCTTATCCTGGAAAAAATCTATAAAAAAATGATTCTTCCGCAACTCAATAAGCGAACTGTTAGACTAGCATTAAACATCCCTTTGTTAGACAATCGTATATACGCTCAAATTCGAAAAAAACTAATAGATGCGATGGGAGGTCGCTTTAAAGAAATTATAGTTGGTGGAGCAGCGATGAACCAAGAAGTAACAGATTTTCTCTATAAAATTAAGTTTCCATTTACAATTGGATACGGAATGACCGAATGTGCTCCCCTAATCAGCTACGATTCTTGCGATTCATTTATCCCCGGCTCGTGCGGCCGGGTCCTGAAAGGAATAATGGATGTTAGAATAGATTCCGATGACCCTTATAATAAGGTAGGAGAAATTCAGATTCATGGAGAAAATGTAATGAAAGGATATTATAAAAACGAAGACGCAACTAAATCAGTTTTTACTGAAGACGGTTGGCTAAGAACAGGCGATTTAGGCACTATCGATGCCGACAAACGAATTTACATCAGAGGTCGTAGCAAAACTATGATTTTAGGAGCCAGCGGTCAGAATATCTTTCCGGAAGAAATAGAAGCAAAACTCAATAACCTTCCTTTTATTATGGAGAGCTTGGTTATTGAAAAGGAAGGAAAATTAGTTGCTCTGGTTTATCCTGATTATGATACTGTAGATGGTACTGGGATTTCTCATACAGATCTTCCAATTATTATGCAACAAAATCTGGAAGAGATTAATAAATTGGTAGCTCCTTACGAAAAAGTTGCCTCCATCCAACTTTATCCTACAGAATTCGAAAAAACACCGAAGAAAAGTATTAAAAGATATTTATATCGCAATTTTTAACATTAGTAAAGTGCCTAATATTCAATGTATTGCGAAATAGTAAAAAAATAATCAAAAAAAAGTTCTTCATGTTGTACAACATAGACAATTAATATATACATTTGCATCGTTTTACAACAACAAAGATATTATTGACCGTTTTAATTAAAAGACAAAATGAAAAAGTTATTCGCTTTCGCTGCTATCGTTGCAGCTGTTTCTTTCTCTTCATGTGGTAACAAATCTGCTGAATCTACAGAAGCTGTAGCTGAACAACCAGCAGTTGAAGAAGTAGCTCCTGCTGTAGAAGAAGCTCCTGCTGTTGCTGATTCTGCTGCTGTTGAAGCTGCTCCAGTTGAAGCTGCTCCTGCTCAGTAATTAGAAGCTAAGAGTATTAAGAAAAAGTCTGTATGTTTATAACATACAGACTTTTTTTTTGTTTATTAATAAAAGATAAACATATGAAACGAATTTTCATTTACCTGTTTTTTTATTTGCTTTCTCTACAAACCCTCTCAGCACAGTTTATAACAGATACAGTTCTGACTCTTCAGAATATTGAAATACAAGGGCAACGTTTTCCCATAATTAACAGTGGATCTGTAAAGCAACTTAGTGTACAAGAAAATATAACAGGTGGCTTGGGTAGTGCATCGGATGTTCTCCGACAACTTCCAGCTGTAACCTCGGATATCGAAGGAACAACATACTTCAGAGGATCCACAAAAACAACTCAACTTATTAGTGGAATCCCTTATGGGTTCATGGAAGAGCAGGGTGGTGATTTACTAATCCAGCTTCCTGCTTTTTTCTTTAAAAGAATAACACTCCTACCTCAACCTGATTTATCTTTTATTCCAGATGGAGAAAGTGGAATTCTATCTTTTTCAACAAGCCCGGTTATAAAAGAATCGATACCTTTTCAAATTATTGTTGGTGCTGGATTAAAAGAGCGATATACTGCCGGAGCACATTTAAATCTTAACCCTGGAAGATGGCAAATTGCAGCTAACTACAATTACAGGCGTGAGTACCGCGAACGATCCTTTTACAAGCTTACCAATAATGCGACGGGCTCAACAGAAATGAACAACAATGCGACAGCCCGACCAAATGTACATGTGACTGATCTTTCCATTGGTTATTCCATCACTAAACAAGATTTTGTATCTGTTTATTCCTTATATCAACATATGGGATATAACCGATACGGGGGAATCAATAATATCAAAAAAAATGCTGCAGGCGATATTCTAAATAAAATAATTCGCCATCGTTACAACAAGCAGGAGCAAGAAGCTTATGCCATAGAAGGTTCATGGAGACATCTATTCGAAAAAGAGGGTCAGATGACCGTTCGCTTCAATTACAATAATTTTTTATATGATGAAGATAATCACTATGAAAACGAACAACCGTCAAGCAAGCAGATCGTTGCTCAGGATAACTTAGGGGTGGTACAGAACAAACATAATTATTTTCTTACAGCTGCTTTCAGCAAACCATTAGGTGACAACTATACTTTGAAGGCCGGATATATTGGTCGAATACAGAACGATCAATACACAGCAGTAGCAGAAAATCTAACAAATGGAAACTGGATCCCCAATGCTTCAAAATCAACAGATTTTAGTTTCACGCGCTATATAAACCTGGCATATACCTCCCTACAGAAAAAGGTGGGAGCTTTATTCGTGGAAACAGGTTTACAAGCGGAGCATACTTTTCAGGAAATCAGTACTACTTCGCCAGCAATGTCTCCAAAACGTAACCAAATTTATTTATACCCAAAGGCTACGTTAAAATATCTCACATCTAATGCTGGTAATTTTAGCTTAGGTTATCAACAACGTACTAACCGGCCACTATCACTGGATCTTAATCCATTTACAGACAGGACAGATGCAACCTATATTAAACAAGGAAATCCAGATCTAAAGGCAGAGTTAATTCACTTGGTGGAGCTGTCATATTCAATTGGAAAATCAACTTATTCAGCAACTTCCACCCTCTATTACAGACATAAGACTAATCGAATTATGGATATTGCGGCACAAGTAAACAATGATATTATATGGACAAAACAGAATTTAGGGAACAGTAATACATACGGTTTCGAAGTTTCGGTTAATTGGCAACCACTTCGTTGGTTTAATGCCGGAGCATCAGCGGATATATATCGTGATGAAATTGACGGGCGCTCGATTGGATACGATGCACAAAAGAAAATGAACTGTTTTCTTACTAAAGCTAATATACAGATAAAACTATCCCCAACTACCCTATTGCAAGGTGATGGCTTTTATATTTCAGATCAGCTTACGGCTCAGGGAGAAATAAAAAGTCGCTATAGTGTAAATGCAGGAATAGCTCAATACTTAGCAGATCGTAAGCTGAAAGCAACACTTAGTATTACAAACTTGTTCGACAGTCTGAAAGAAACTACCGTTATATCGACTGGAGCATTTCAGCAAACTCAGATACGTAATCGTGACGCTTGTGTATCCTGGCTAACTCTTACCTACAATCTTTAATGCTGTTATAAACAAAAAAAAGAGGCATTCCTTTCGGAATACCTCTTTTTTTTATGAATAAAAGTTGATTATTCAGCAACCACTTCAAATGAAATTTCAACAGAAACTTCTTTGTGAAGTTTAACCGTAGCTTTGTAGCTACCAACTTCTTTTACAGATTCTTTGATGTAGATAATTTTGCGGTCTACTTCTAATCCAGCTTTTGCTAAAGCTTCAGCAACCTGGATATTAGATACAGAACCGAAAATAGTACCTGTAGAACTTGTTTTAGCTCCAATTGTCAATGAAACACCTTCCAATTTTGAAGCCAGAGCCTGAGCATCTGCCTTAATCTTAGCTAGCTTGTGAGCGCGTTGTTTCAAATTTTCCGCCAAAACTTTTTTAGCAGATTCTGAAGCGATCACCGCTTTACCTTGGGGGATTAGAAAGTTACGTCCGTAACCGTCTTTAACTGTTACGATATCGTCCTTGTAGCCTAAATTTACTACGTCTTCTTTCAAAATAACTTGCATATTCTGTTTCCTCCTTTTTTTATTATTTCATTAAATCGGTTACGAAGGGAAGCAACGCCAGGTGACGAGCTCTCTTAACTGCCTGCGCAATACGACGTTGGAACTTCAATGAAGTACCTGTAATACGACGAGGAAGAATTTTACCCTGTTCGTTCAAGAATTTCTTCAAGAATTCAGGATCTTTGTAATCGATATACTTAATACCGTTCTTTTTGAAACGGCAATATTTCTTTTTCTTAACGTCTACTGATGGAGGTGTTAAGTATCTGATTTCTGATTGTGCTGCTGCCATAATTAGTTCTCCTTTACTGTTTCTTTAGTTGATTTCAAATGTCTTCTCTTAGCTGCGTATTCTGCTGCATACTTGTCCTGACGGAAAGTCAGGAAGCGAATCACACGCTCGTCACGACGGAATTGAATTTCCAGTTTGGCGATTGTTTCAGGATTTGCTTTGAATTCAACTAACTGGTAAAATCCAGTAGTTTTCTTGTCGATAGGATAAGCAAGCTTGCGCAAACCCCAGTTCTCTTCATTCACGATTTCAGCACCTTCTGCCTTGAGAAGAGTTGTGAATTTTTCTACCGCTTCCTTCATCTGTGCGTCAGACAAAACGGGAGTCAAAATGAAAACGGTTTCGTAATTGTTCATAAAACGCTGTTTTGTTTTGTAATTAATAAAAATTTAGCGGTGCAAAGGTAGGGATTATATATTTTTCGTGCAAACCTTTCAGTATGTTTTTTCATTAAAGTATTTCCTTCCTGTTAGTTATCTTTCTGAACAAACGCTATCTTTGCAGTAAATGAACATACACATCAGATGAAAGACAAAAAGGTAAAACAATTTCTTATCCTTTTACTTTTAGTTTCAGGTTGGTTTACAGCTAAGGGGCAGTATCAGATTGAACTTCCAGGCAATAACTATAGTTTCAGGACAATACATATGGCCGACGACTATACAGGTTCTGTTGTTTGCACACTGATAAAACGAACCCCTGTTCCCAACAAGAAACAAGCCATACTCTATATCCACGGTTATAATGATTATTTTTTTCAACGAGCTTTGGGGGATAGTGCTGCAGCTCACGGTTATAATTTCTATGCACTGGATCTACGCAAATACGGCCGTTCGATTTTATCTGGACAAGATGCATTTTATGTAAGGAACCTTTCTGAATATTTTGCAGATATAGACACAGCACTTGCTATAATAAAAACAGAAGGTAATAGCGACATTGTGCTTATGGCTCATTCAACCGGTGGACTAATCACCCCGCTGTACCTGCAAAGCAAAGGGAATAATCTTCCGGTAAATGCTCTCGTACTTAACAGTCCCTTTTTAGATATGAACATGAGCTGGTTTATGGAAAAAATTGTAATTCCTGCTATTTCGTTTATCGGACGTTATTTTCCTAATCTGAAAGTAGAGGGTAACGGAATATCACAATATGCTCATAGCTTACTAAAACGATTTAAGGGAGAATGGGAATATAATGAACAATGGAAAAAAACTTTCGGACACCCTAAAAGAGCAGGATGGATACATGCAATTCACAATGGACATGTAACTATACAAAAGGGATTAAAAATAGGATGCCCTATACTTGTAATGTCGTCCGACAAATCCATTCCAGAAACGAAAGAATGGAACGAACTATACCACACCTCAGACATAGTACTGGATGTGAATGACATACAAAAATACGGTAAAAAACTTGGTAACAACGTTACATGCAAGATAATACCTGGAGGAAAACACGATCTTATCCTTTCAAAAGAACCAGCAAGAAAGCAAACTTATCAAGTAATGTTCGGCTGGATGGATCAGCAGCTAAAGAAACAAGAATAAATCTACTAGCGATTTAAACCAAAAAATTTACGCTTTTTCTGAGATGTTTCCTGAGCCATTGCTCCTTTCAGGAAAACATCTGTAGAGAAACAAGAACCATTAACTCCATTTTTAAGCGTATTGTAAATAAGCCCCCAATCGGGTAAACCACCAAAATTACGGTCGTCGATAAATAAATCGGCTGTTAGTTTACGCGGACTCTTGGTTGCATCCTCCTCTGGGTTATTTTTATTCGCCGCATAAAACACCAAACCTCTTTCTTTACAAAAAGCCACAGCTTCATCAAGTAGATCGCCCTCACGTACAGTCCATAGAATTAGCAAATGACGACCTTCTTGCTGAATCAATTTTAAAGATTCAATTGCAAAAGGAATCTCCTCACCTATCTTGGGATATTTATGTGTAACAATTGTTCCATCAAAATCAACCGCTATAACCATAGTGTATTTTTTCTTTTCTTGTTTAAGAATACAAAGGTAGTTTTTTCTTACAATTAACGAGGGTTGAAGTTTCATTTAGTTTTTGGGATCATATATTTCATAGGGAGAATGACTGCTGATAAACTCGGGTACCAGCTTCTTCATTGACAAAATAACCTGTTCAGATTCTTCAGAATCTGCCATTGAAACGAGTCCATCTACCGCCCCTCTAACTATCGCCCAGTCACAGGGTCTCACTTGGGCAATCCGTATTTTAGGATGCCGTGTAGGCAATGTATATTCATTATCGGTAAGCAATTCCTCGTATAGTTTTTCTCCCGGACGTAAACCCGCGAATACAACTTTAACTTGTTCATCGGGAACAAGTCCTGCAAGCTGAATCATTCTCCGTGCCATATCTGCAATTTTAACGGGTTCACCCATATCAAATACAAAAATCTCGCCTCCCCTTCCAAGAGTTACCGCTTCGAGTACAAGTCGGGAAGCTTCCGGAATTGTCATGAAATAACGGAAAATGTCCGGATGAGTCACCGTAACTGGTCCCCCCCGGCGAATTTGTTCACGAAAGCGAGCAACAACAGATCCATTAGATCCAAGAACATTTCCAAACCGCGTGGTAATAAATTGAGTCTTATTTAATGCCTTCCCCAATGAAATGCTCAGGCTTTGCACATACATTTCCGCAATACGTTTCGATGCACCCATTACATTAGTTGGATTAACAGCCTTATCAGTCGATATCATTATAAAACGTTTAACGGCATAGGCAACAGCCGTATCTGCCAGTTTTCTGGTCCCATCAACATTCGTTCGTATAGCTTCACAGGGATAAGCTTCCATAAGAGGTACGTGTTTATAGGCAGCAGCATGAAAAACCACTGTCGGGGCATACTTCTTAAATACAAAATCCAAGCGGGATTGCATCCGGACATCGCCAATGATAGGGACAAAATTAAGGAATGGGAACCGATCCTCCATCTCGAGTCTCAGGTCATGCATTGGTGTCTCTGCATTATCGAAAAGAATAAGTTGTTTCACATTTATGGAGGCAAGCAAGCGCGTTATTTCACTTCCGATAGATCCCGCTGCACCTGTAACAAGAATTACTTCCGGTTTAAGCATCGTAGATATTTCCTCCATATTGATATAGATCTGATCTCTTCCAAGCAAATCTTCAATTTTTATTTCACGTATTTGCGACCTGGCCTGATCGGGATTACTCAAAGCTTCTACTGAAGGAGCAACCAGAAGTTCTATTTTTGTCTCCAGACAAACTTCCACGAACCGGTTACGTTCCTGTTGCACCGAAGTATAATCCGGAAACATTACCGTCTGCATATGTTCCCGAATCAGTATCTTCCTCAACGATTCGGAATTACTTACTCCAAAAACAGGTATACCAGCTATTCGCATTCCATCTTGCTCCATATCAACAGTTAATAAGCCTACAGCTACGTAAGGTTGAAATGCCCCACTCCTAACCCAGTTAACCAAAGATATACTATGATTATCTGTTCCATAAATAAACATGCGATGGTTACCATAAAAGCTCCCGCCTACAAGCGAATAATAAAGACTGACTAACAATGCCCTGACACTTATCAACATAAAAAATGAAAGTAACATATCCAAACAAACCACAGCTACCCATAGGGCAGAGAATTCACTGATCTGCCATAAAGAAAGAAACAAAAGCAGTTCTTTAGTGAAGATGGCCAATAGCAGACGACTTGCTTCCTGTATGGACGCATGCCGAATAATACCTCTATAAAGCTTAAAAATTAGCTGAACGAACACATTAACTCCACTGGATAATATAACAATCAGATAAATAGTAGCGGTAACAGGGCGAATCTCTAATAGGACTGAAATAAGAAGATAAGCTATAACTGTACAAAGGACTGAAAGTGACAGATCAATACAAAATACGATCCATCGATTCAGATACTTCATAGTTATAAGTTTACGCACCAAAGCAGAAACAGAACGAACTAATTGTTGTCTCATATAACTATGTATTAGTTAAATGAAAATCGTAATCCTTTATTATCTTATACCTTTCGTATAAAAATAACAATACATGATTACAGAATGTTAGTTCCTTTTTCTTTTAATAACACAATTACTTACAGCGGTACCCTCTAAAAGCGTAAAAAGCTACAAAAACAAAGCAAATCAAGGGAATTAAAAATCCAACAGCCATTTCCTTCTCACCTAAAATCCCCATGCACACAGGAGCAATCGCCCCTCCTACAATGGACATAATAAGAAAGGAAGATGCCTTTTCCGTATGGTCGCCTAAATCGCGGATAGAAAGAGCAAAAATGGTAGGAAACATAATGGATTCAAACAAATAGCAGGCAAAAAGAGCTCCTACTGATAACCAATCAAGCTGCAAAATAACCAAAATCATAGAGGTGATTGCTCCAACAGCACAAGCAGCGAGAAGCTTAGCCGCAGGAATACGACGCATTAGCCAACTACCAAGTAGACGACCTGTCATAAAAAGTCCCATACCACCAAATGAAAGTAACAAAGCAGCATCCCGGTTACTTATTGATGGAACTTCTTCTGTAACATAATTAATAAAAAAACTATTGATTCCTGTTTGAGCAGCAACATAGAAAAACAAAGCAATTACTCCCCATACAAAATGAGGATAATGCCACAAGGTATTCTTACCCTCTATTTTATCTGCCGGAATAGAAGCCGGACGAATAATCGGAAGCGGCAATTTCAAAAACAATACCGCAAGTACAAGTACAACACAACCAATTACCAGATATGGCAAGGCTATATCTCCCACAGATCCATCTTCCGGAAAAATAACCAGCCCTCCAACAAAAGGACCTACAATCCAACCTAGCCCATTGAATGATTGAGAAAGATTAAGCCGACTGGCTCCACTTTCCGGTTCACCAAGAATGGTAACATACGGATTTGCAGCAGTCTCGAGACAAGTAAGTCCGCAGCCAATTATAAACAAAGAGAATAGAAAAAAGTTGAACGACATCAGGATGCTACCCGGATAAAACATAAGAGCACCAACTCCATAAAGTGATAACCCTAACACTACTCCCCATCTATAACCAAACTTCTTCATAAACAATCCGGCAGGCAAGGCCATCAAAAAATAGCCGCCATATACAACTGCCTGAACCAATGCTGAACGAGCTTTGGATATAACTAACACTTCCTGAAAATGCTTATTTAGCACATCCAGGATACTATGAGCAAATCCCCACAAAAAGAAAAGAGAAGTAATTACAATAAAAGGCAGCAGATAAGAAATCCCCTCCTTAGTTTTTACAATAGATTGTTTCATCAAGTATATTATCTCAGTTTAAATCAACTGCTTTTCTAAAGAAGGGCCGGCAGGTGACTTGTATTAGTTCGTACAAATATAGCTATTATTATTAATAACTCCAACGTTTTGTTTTACGAAACTTATTCTATCAAATCAGCTGCCGACATTTACTGAACCTTACTTAAATTTGAGAATAGGCAAGCGGAGTCAGGTAAATACTCTCATTCCTGGTGGCCGTATAGGCATACTCGGGTTTCTTGCTCATAGTTTTCCACTCTTCGCTGGAACCAAAGGCTTTCCAGGCTGCTTCACGGGAAGTTAAATCCTTATTCCATGTCAGATACATTAATGCCGGCATGGACGGACCAGCTAAAATATCCCCGTAGCATACAGATTGTATCCCTTTATTATGAAAAAGATCAATCTCTTCAACATTAAACATGCGTACCTTACGCCTATTGGCATCTTCGTTTGGACTATGGTAAATACGGAGCTCATAAAGGTTACTGTTCTTTTCGGGAGTAAGCATCTTAGGGATACGGTCAAAAGCCTCACACAGGTATGTCTCATAATTGGAATACACTGGATTAGGGGCAGTAAAATCAAAATAATTTTGCGCGGCTTTACAAAAAAGACGATCATCCCAAAGATTCTTTTGTACTTTATGGTAAATTTCAATAGATGGATATACAAAAAGATAATATTGCTTTTTGACTACTTCTTCTTTAAACTGCTTAAAGGCACCCACTCTCACATGATGCTTTTCAAGTGCAGGGATAAAGGCATTCTCGTAAAAATTGTCCAAAACTGCAGCATCACCAGTAAGGCTATAGATTCGCCATTCATAGATTTCTTTACTTTTACTTTCTTTCTTAGAAGATAAGGCTTTTAATTCATTTGCGCCGGCAAGCAATCCGGCCAATGCTGATAATCTGATAAAATTTCTTCGTTTCATTATTACAAAGTTTTTACATAAAAGAATAATAGAATTGTATATGATAAGGTCCAAATACACTTTGATAGAATTTCAAAGACAGCAATACAAAGCTTGTCAATATCTGCTTATCACAAAGTAACTACTATTTTGGATATAACTCAACGAAAAAACAAAAAAAAGAGGAAATGCTATATTTGAGTAACATTTCCTCTTAATTCTATTCAATTGAAATTACTTAAATTCAATCGTTTGCAATATATCAGAACTTTAACACAATCATTTTCAATGGTAAAAAAAATCATGAGTTGTTCTTATTGAGCTACTTAAAACTGCAAAAAGCACTAAGAAACCCGAAGGAATCCAGTGCTCTTTGAAGAAGCTAACATAAAATATTAGTATGATGCAAATAAAACGGTGCAACCTCTAACAGCGAATATAGCTGCGGATAATGACGTAACCAGGTAAACAATACAAAAGAAATTACTCACCCACCTCGAGGTTTGTGGCATCTTCTCAATTTCTTTAAGTATGGCGCGATATCGTTCGTTTTTACCGTAATAAATAGTATTAAAAATAAGAATGGCTCCGGTAAGTAGCATACCTCCTAAATTAACATATATATTAATTTCGTCTTGCGAGTCGTAAGCCATAAGAATGCAAAGGCAAATAGTAAATATATTTAGTACCTGATAAAAAGACACCCCTACAATAGAAGGGAAAACCGGGATTTTCAGTTCTTTTGAAACTGTGCTATTCAGGCAATAGAGTCTGCAGAATAAATAATTAAAAAATTTCATATAGTTTTCTATATTTAATATCTTTTACAATTAATCAAGACCAAGCTCTGGTCTCAATGGCATTTTTCTTAGCAATAATTTGAATCGTGCTCCCCGCAGGAAGAAGGTGTATTTCGTAAGAAATTAAATCGGAAATAATTTTTTGTCCCAAAACAGGATTCCATTTCTCAAAAAAGTCTTTATCTTTCTCTTGAATGCATCCTTTAACAACGTAATTAACAACATCACCGGCAACAATTCCAAAGTTCATTTTCATGTCTACCTTGAAAACGTCATTGAAATGTATGCTATACACCTTACCATCCACTGTCAGTTTCATCAAGAAAGAATCAACCACACCTGCAGCACGTCTGTCAATGTAGAACTCATTTATAATCGCCTTATGTTTTAATACATCATTAATATCCATACTTCTTAAATTTTAGTACAGTAAGATCTTTTTTTAAGTAACTGCCTCCGGAATAAATTCCGGAGGACAGTTCTCCAGTGAACACTATTTAGTATAGGGGTTAGTGCCTTTTTTATTATAAGTCAGCTAAAGTGAAAACTGTATATAGTAAACCTTCGCTATTTTCAATTGTTATCACGTACATATCAGAGGCATTCAGAGTTACAGGAATAACAAAGAAACCATTAGATACCTGTGGACATCCACTGTATAATGTCTGACCGTCAACTGTAGCAATAGTAAAAGTAGATCCAACTAACGCCTGATCATAAGACACCTTTAATATTTTGTTTGAATAATTAAAAGTCATAGGTACCGGTTGATCATCTCCGGCTCTTAAATCCTGATATGGAACTGTAGTTAAGAAAAGAATTTTGTTCTCAGCAAATGTTGTAACACTAAACAATAGAACAAAAAACAACATTAAAAATTTTACTCGTTTCATTTTGCATCTAATTTAAATAAGTTAATATTTTATGTATAGACAAATCCACCGCAGATTCATCCAATACAAAATTAGTATGCAAAGCCTCCTAAACCTAATAAAACAGCAAAAAGAGTGTCTACAAGAAGAAAATACATAGTGTTGATTTACAGCATTTTAGCTGTTGATAAATAGGAGATGTGTCTACAAGAGCTTTTTTAGTCTAAAAAAGAGGTTTTTTTTGGCTACAGATTATACAAAAAATCTTCAAGTGTGATTTGAGAGTTGGTTAAAGATGCCTTGCTGCGTATACGCATTTTACGTTGACGTATTGAAGACGGATTTATTGAAAGCACAATCGAAAGCTCTTTAGTATCCAGCCCAAAGAGAAGCAAAGAACAAAACCTAATATCGTCAGGGGTAAGTTCAGGAACAGCAATGTGAAGGTTATCGGTAAAAGATTTAAAAACAGAATTAATTTCAGTTATTACCGTATTCCAATCACTTTCAGAAAGCAGTGAAGAACCATCTTCCACATCTACACGTACTTTTTGAGCACATTTCTTTATCTTTTTATAGATAGCTGAATTTTCGAGCACTTTAAATTTTAAAAGATTTACGTCATTCTTTAAAGCTTCAACTTCCTGCTCCTGCAAACGCAAGTCCGCTTCCTGCTTTTCCAATTCATGTTCCCGTAATTCTAAGGTGAGATTCTGCTTTTCAAGTAAGAGATGATGCTCCTGCATCTGCTTTCTTCTATTAAGCAACTCATATTCCTTTTTACTGAGTTCTGTCTCCATTTGTCGCAGTTCAAGTTGTTGTTTAACAAGCGACATATCTTTCTGATGAAGAACCTGTTCTTGTAACGGATCTTTCGGTCTTTTCGTCTCATTATGAGCTGAAAAACAACAATAAGTAACAAGCAAATTGCTACTATCAAAACAAGAGACAAAAAATAGCGCTGACTCTTAAGTCGAAGCAAGTTGTTTTCGTTCTTGATTTTTACGGTGGTATATTTTTTTTCAACTTCTAACAAATTTGTTTTGGCTTGAATACTTCTTACAGAATCGACATAAGCCTGAGACACTTCATAATATTCAAGTGCTTTTTCCCAGTTTTCAGTTCCTTTTTCAAGCAAATACTGTTGATAAATTAAACCTGTTTTAGCCTGTGGATCAGTCTCGGCCAAAGAAGCCTTATTCAAAAAATCTCTAGACTTTTCTATCTTACCTTGCTGAAGATACAATACGCTTAATGCTATATGATTCCCAGTATTTCCTGTATTACAATAAGCAATAGACTTGAGTAAATATTTTTCAGCTTGATTAAAATCACCATTCGATGAATATAACAATCCAATTCGATTACTAACCATCGAAAGAACTACTGAATCGTTTAAATGTAAAGCTAATGAATCTGATAATAAATAATAATTAAGCGCACTATTATCTGTTTTATCAATTAGAAAATTCATAAAACCCATATTATTTGTTGCAATTATTCTACTTCGCAGATTTTTTGCTTTCTCAAAATATATGGTTGCTTCCTTGTACTTTTCTTTTGCCTGAGTATACTTCTCTTCTGATTTGTACAAATCAGCTAAATAGGTATTAATATAGCCGGCCAGATTATAATCCTGGGAACGATCAGCCAGATCGAGGGCAGTCAGGTAAATATTCATGGCTTTATCGCGTTCCTGGGCTGCGGTATATGCATGTCCTAAGAACATACCCATACGGGCTTGTTCATTAATTTTCCCGGATTCTTTAAAATAATTGAAGGCCCTGCTCATATAATTAATGGAAAGAGGGTCTTTCCTCAGCAGGTCGCGTACATTAGCATTAGATAAACACCATTCGGCAAATACATCATCAGACAACACATCTAATTCCTCTACCGATTCAAGTAAAGTAAATGCGCTGTCAGGATTGCTCTGAACCAGAGAATCCGCCTCGGAAAGTATTTCTTTAATACCTTTGTCTGAACCACAAGCGACCCAAAGGATCAACGCCAAACAGAAGAATATATACCGGATAAACCTCATACAAGTAGACTGTCTTTAATATTAAATTGCAAGTCAACAGTAAACACGATAGAAAGTTCAAAGTTATTAATACTTTTTGAATTTACAATACCAAATACCATCGATTTTAACATAAAAAATAAGGGGACATGCCTTTCAGCATCCTTTAAACCTTTAATTAAAGCCTTAAAAATAAAACCATAATTGAAATGTGATTGTTTTATTATTAATACAAATCACTTTAATTACTTAATACATTGAATTATGGGGAAGTATGTTGTATCAAAAAGAAGTAATGATGAATTTCAGTTCAATCTGAAAGCATCAAATGGAGAAATCATTTTAACCAGTGAAGGTTATAAAACAAAGGTGTCTTGCATGAACGGAATCGCTTCAGTGCAAAAAAATTCGCCAGAAGACAGCCGTTACGAAGTCAAGGAAGCTAAGAACGGAAAATTTCATTTTAACTTGAAAGCCACAAATGGTCAGGTAATCGGAAGCAGTCAGCTTTACGCTTCTGAAGCAACATGTAAAAATGGTATTGAATCCGTAAAGAAAAACGGCCCAACAACAGTCATAGAAGATGAAACGGACGAAAAGGGCAGTTAACCCAACTATCGTACACTTATTTTAAAAAGAAGCATCCTCTTCATCCACTTTACAGGCAGGTCTCAACTATGAGACCTGCCTTTTTTTTTACACAATAAAGACGTTCGTGTATATATTTTAACTAATAATGCCCTATTTGTTAAAATAACATTATTAATTTTTTAATCAACCCCAAAACAACTAAACAAGACAAATAAATAGCACAAACATAGCTTTTTAGACAAATACATAAAACAAATAGACGTTTCAACAACTTGCTTTTCTCTTTTAAGCATTCCTTTGCAACATGTAAAAAACAGTTAACAAGACTGCATTTCCAATAAAAATTTAAGATATCGCAACAATTATGAAATAAACAACACCTATTCCATAAACATTAAACTTGAATTTAAATAAAAAGAGGACTATTTATACAATTACTTAATATTGAAATTTGTTATTAAACTAAATTTATGAACTTGAAATCAAACACAAAGAAGAGGGGGAACGCCTTCAGAATCGGGAATTGGGGCACAGGCCTTGCACTCCTGGTATTGCTATCCGCCGGCTCTGTAAAAGCAGAGAACGGATCGGCTTCAAATGATGGGCTTGCAGTAGCTCAACAAAGCTCTCGTACAATTTCGGGTGTTGTTAAAGACGCCACTGGCGAAACAATTATCGGAGCCAACGTATCTGTAAAAGGTACTACGACTGGAACGATCACCGACATTGATGGTAAATTTTCATTAAACGTACCAGTAGGAAGCACAGTTAAGATCTCCTACATCGGTTACAAAGATTTCGAAACAGTAATATCAAACCAAACAACACTCGAAGTTGTACTGAAAGTGGATTCACAGACACTCGATGAAGTTGTAGTTGTGGGTTTTGGTACACAGAAAAAAGTGAATGTGACCGGTGCTGTTAGCATGGTAGGTTCGGAAGTTATCGAATCTCGTCCGGTACAAAATGTTTCTCAAGCATTACAAGGGGTAGTTCCCGGATTGAACTTCTCTGTAAACACTTCAGGAGGTGCGCTTGACAATACATTAAACGTAAACATTCGTGGTGCCGGTACAATCGGCGATGGATCAAACTCGTCGCCATTGGTTTTGATAGACGGCGTAGAAGGTAACATGAATGCCATCAACCCTCAAGACATTGAAAGCATTTCGGTATTGAAAGATGCTGCTTCTGCTTCAATCTACGGTTCAAGAGCCGCTTTCGGGGTTATCCTTATTACAACTAAAACTGGTACATCAGGCAAAACGAATGTAAACTATTCGGGGAACGTTCGTTTCACTGACGCGTTGGCTGTGCCAGACATGTTGGATTCATATCGTTTTGCTCAGTATTTTAACGAAGCTGCCAGAAACTCTGGTCAGGGAGCTGTGTTCAGCGAAACACAGATGCAACGTATTGAAGCTTATCAAAAAGGCGAAATCACAGACGGAGCTACGCTTAATCAGAACACAAACCGTTGGAACAACTATACCGGAGCTAATGCCGACACTGATTGGTTTGCCGAAATGTACAAAGATTGGGTTCCTTCACAAGAACACAATTTAAGTGTTAGCGGCGGAAGTGATAAGATTACCTATTTGGTAAGTGGCAACTTCCTTGATCAGAACGGTCTTATCGCTCACGGAAAAGATAAGTTCAACAGATACACATTAAACGGTAAAATTAATGCAGTACTGTCTAAGCACGTAAAGTTGAACTATAGCTCTAAATGGATTCGCGAAGATTATAGTCGTCCATCTTATATGACAGGATTGTTTTTTCACAATATCGCCCGTCGCTGGCCTGTTAACCCTGTGTATGATCCGAACGGATATTACATGGAAGGTAACGAAGTTATTCAGATGGAAGATGGAGGTATTCAAAATAATCAGAAGGATTATACCTACCAGCAACTACAGCTTGTGATTGAGCCAATCAAAGACTGGAGAATCATTGCTGAAGGGAACGTTAATTCGATTACCAACTTTCAGCACTGGGAGGTATTGCCAGTGTATGCTCACGCAGCCAATGGCGATCCTTTTGCATTCTCATGGGATGGTCGTGCTGTAGGATCGACAACTGTTTCTGAATATGGCTATAAGGAAAACTTTTTGACAACCAACATCTATTCCGACTACTCCAAGCAATTAGAAAGCGGACATTACTTCAAGGTGATGGGCGGTTTCAACGCCGAATTGATGAAAACAAGAAGTCTTACAGCTACCGGTGATGGTTTAATTACACCAAGCGTTCCGACTATCAGTACAACGACAACCAATCCTCGTGTAGGCGGTGGATATGCTCATTGGTCGACAGCAGGATTCTTTGGTCGTTTAAATTACAACTACAAAGAACGTTACATGGTTGAAGCCAACGTACGTTACGATGGAACTTCAAGATTTGTGGGTGACGAACGTTGGGGTGTTTTCCCTTCTTTTTCATTAGGATGGAACATTGCACGCGAAGATTTCTTCACCGATTTTACAGACAAGGTAAGTACCTTGAAATTGAGAGGTTCGTGGGGCCAATTGGGTAACATGAATACAAAAGCATGGTATCCTTTCTATCAATCTATGCCTGTTGGAACAAACAATGGTTACTGGTTAATTGATGGCGAAAAGACAAACACTGCAACTGCTCCTGGTATTGTTAGTTCGTTAATGACATGGGAACGTGTTGAATCGTACGACTTAGGTTTGGACTGGGGTGCTTTCAATAACCGTTTGACAGGTACTGTCGACTACTTTAAACGTTCTACAAAAGATATGGTTGGTCCAGCTCCTGAATTGGAATCTGTTTTAGGTACAAGTGTTCCTAAAATCAACAACTCGGATATGGAATCGTATGGTTTCGAACTTGAATTATCATGGAGAGACCGCGTTGGTGATTTCTCATATGGTGCAAAGCTTGTATTGTCTGATGCACAGCAAAAAGTAACCCGTTACCCGAACGAAAGCTATAGCTTGGGAACCTGGTATAACGGACGTATGAACAATGAAATCTGGGGTTACACTACAATTGGTATTGCAAAATCTCAAGAAGAGATGGATACACATTTAGCCAAGGTTAAACAAAGCCGTATAGGTAACCAATGGTCTGCCGGAGATATTATGTACGCCGACCTTAATAATGATGGCGAAATTAGCAACGGAGCTAACACACTGGAAGATCATGGAGACTTATCAATCATTGGTAACAGCACTCCTCGTTACAACTATGGTATTACGCTGGATGCAGCATGGAAAGGTCTTGATTTCAGTGTATTCTTCCAAGGTGTAGGCAAAAGAGATTATGTTGTTGGTGGTGCTTACTTCTGGGGTGCAACCGGAGGTATGTGGCAGTCGGCGGGCTTTGAAGAGCATTGGGATTTCTTCCGTGGCGAAGATAATGCGTTGGGTGCTAACTTAGACGCGTACTATCCACGTCCTTTGTTTACTACAGGCAAGAACATGTCTACACAAACACGCTATTTGCAAGATGCATCATACCTGCGTATGAAGAATATCCAACTGGGTTATACACTTCCAAAAAGCTTTACCAGCAAAGCTGGAATGCAGTCGGTTCGTGTATATGTATCAGGCGACAATCTGGCAACGTTCAGCAGCATGTCAAAGATATTTGACCCTGAAACAATTGGCAGCGATTGGGGTGATGGTAAATTATACCCATTAAGCAAAACTATTTCTGTTGGATTGAATGTTAATTTCTAAATTATTTACGATCTTATGAAACTTAAAATAAGCAAAAACATCGCACTTTCATGTATTGCCATGGGAGGACTGTTATTAAGCTCTTGTAACGATTTTCTTGACAGAGAGCCGTTGGACGCAGTAACACCTACGCAATACTTTAATGCAGAAGCCGATTTGGCGGCCTACACAATTTCTTACTATAACTTTCCAACACACGGTGGATGGGGAGTTGGTACGCTAAACATAGACAACGGAACAGACAATCAGGCTACAACCGACCCAAATTACAATTATTATGTAAAGAACAACTGGAAAGTGCCCGAGTCTGCCGGAGGAAACTGGAATTTTAGCCGTATCCGTGCGTTCAATTATTTCTTCGAACAAGTATTACCTAAAGCAGAAGCTAAAGCTATTGCCGGTTCAGAGAAAAATATCAATCATTATATCGGAGAAGCTTACTTCCTCCGCGCTTTGGAATATTTTGACAAACTTCAGATGTTCGGCGATTTCCCTATTATTACGGAAACTTTGCCCGACCAGCACGAAGTATTGATGGAAGCGAGTAAACGTCAGCCACGTAATATGGTTGCCCGCTTTATTATCGAAGACCTTGACAAAGCCATCAACTTGTTGCAGAGTAACTTCAAAAGCAAGAATCGTATTACTAAAAATGCAGCTTTATTGCTTAAGAGCCGGGTTGCATTATATGAAGCTAGCTTTCTGAAATATCACAGAGGAACTCCCCGTGTACCGGGCGAAGCTGGATGGCCTGGGGCTAAAATGGATTACAATGCTAATTTTTCTATCAACTTAGATTCAGAAATTGACTATTTCCTTACAGAGTCAATGAGTGCATCTAAAGAGGTAGCAGATCAGATTAGTCTTACTCCAAACTCGGGTGTTCTTAATCCTATCGGAACAGAATTCGCCGGATGGAATCCTTACTTTGAGATGTTTGCAGCAGTTGATATGTCTAAATACGACGAAGTTATTCTATGGAAATCGTACAATGCTGATTACACAACGCATGGTGTGAGTGTATATATCCGCAACGGTGGTAACTATGGTTTAACCAAGGGCTACGTAGATGGATTCCTAATGAAAAACGGATTACCTATCTATGCAACAGGGTCAGGCTTCACAACAGACAAAACCATTATGGAAACGAAAGCAGGACGCGACGAGCGTTTGCAATTGTTCCTTGCCGGCGAAGAAGATCGTCTCAGAGTTTCGGACGACACAACATTCTTTGGAGCTCCTAATATTATTGGTCTTCAGGAAGTACGCGATGTAACCGGTTACCGGATGCGTAAGTGTTTCTCTTTCGATCCAACACAAGCTCCCGGATCTGAGTTAATGTGTACTTACGGTTCAATTGTATACCGCGCTGTGGAAGCTTACCTGAATTACATAGAGGCAAGCTATATGAAAAACGGATCGATTGACGCTACTGCAGCTAATTACTGGAGAGCAATCAGAGAAAGAGCCGGTGTTGATACTGATTTCAACAAGACAATTGCCGCTACCAACCTTAGTCTCGAAAACGATTGGGGAAAATATTCTGGCGAAACGTTAGTTGATGCAACATTATATAATATCCGTCGCGAACGCAGAAACGAATTGATGGGTGAAGGTATGCGTATGGATGACCTGATCCGTTGGAGAGCGATGGACAAAGTTCAGAACTATGTAATTGAAGGATTTAACCTTTGGGATGAAGCCTACCTTTCTGAATTGTATTACGAAAAGGTAGAAGTTAACAACGTTCCAACCGGTGAAATCAAAAACCTTCTTATTGCTGATGGAAGTGCCAAAGCAAACGTAAGCAGCAAAACATTGAGTAAATATCTTCGTCCTTATCAAAAGGTACAGGCTAACAACGAAGTGTTTAATGGTTACAACTGGAGTAAAGCAAACTACTTGTACCCAATCGGTGTAAGAGAGCTTCAGCTTGCATCTCCTAACCAGGATGATGCCTCGGCTTCAGTTATTTACCAGAATCCATACTGGCCAATTACTTCAAATTCGGCATTGGAATAGGATTACATTATTTTATCTCTCATCATAAAGTTTGTTATAAAACGGCTTACTGAACTTACCTGCGAGGGTCGGTTCAGATAAGCCGTTTTTCTTTAACCATATTCTGCACGTTACTTTAGTGTAATATAGTAAGATCACCTTCTATTTACGTTCAAATAAAGCATACAGTATTCGTTCGACCTATATCATTATCCTTAATGACATATATCAACAAGCTTAACGACAATTGTGAGCAAGCTTGCCGACATATGTCAAACGAATAACAGTCTACATAACAATACGTAGAACACAATTGATTTACAGGTAGTTTACAGCGTATTATTAGTAAATACTCTAAGTATAAATAGCCACTGGCTTTTCTCCCACTTATCAATCACCTATCTGTCACACTATCTATCACCAGGGTAATAACCTATTTTTAAATGGATTAATACCCTATTGGTGTGAGATGAGAGATGTTTTTTCGTTTTTTAAATAATGAATCGTATGACAATATATTTTATCGGCAAGGAACTAAAAAAGGGATGATCCTATAAACAGATCATCCCTTTTTCTAAATTTATCCTGAAGGATAGTAAACAATTACCTCGGTTGTATGGTAAATTCGAGTGACTGATTACCAACTGGTACCCGGTACGATTCCTGAACTCCCGGACCGCAGGTGGCTGTTCCTACTCCGGACTGAATGGCATCCAGGTGAATGGTTACTGTTCCATCGCCTTTTAATTGGTTCAAATGACTTGCTTTATCTATAACAGCATCCGAATAAGGTAAAATACTGAATTCGAAAGGCGCTGTTCCCTGCATGAAAAGCGTATTACCTTGCGCATCCGATAGGTTTACCCAACGCGTATCTGTATGATTGCCGGTTGCCTGTGGCGTAATGTAAGCATGAAACATTTCGGGAACAGTTGTCTGATAAATTCCGATACGTCCGGATTGTTTCCGGTCGGCATACGTTTCGTGCTCTCCCCTTCCCAAATAGGAAACGTTATTATACGCTTCGGGCATGGTAAATGTCATACCCACCCGGGCTAAAGACTTTATAACAGCAGTATCCGGATTGAATGAAGCGGCTACCTTCATTGTCCCGTCTTTTGTTAGCGTATAAATAAAAGAGGCCTCTCCAATTTTTTTGTTCGTTCTGTTTATAAGGTCCAGCTGTGCAGTAACCATCCGCTTATCACCTGTTCCGGTAATCCTGATATCCATTACCTTCTGCACAATACTATCTAATCCTGCTTCACGCCAAAGATTCGTACCAAACCGGTCGCGGTTATCATTGTCGGTCGGAGCACGGAAAAGATCAAGTTTCAATGGAGAAGTCAAAAGTTCATTTCCTTTGAATTTAAAAGAAACAAGCTCGCCAGTCTCGGGAGAGAAAGACGCAGAAACAAGGTTATTCTGAATCTTGTACCCCTCTACCTTAAAGCTGCTTCCTTTTACTTTGACTGCCGGAGACGAAACATAGGTTTTGTTGCCTTCCAGCACAAACTGATCGTAAGCTACCTCGTGGGTTTCCGGAACAAAAATGGTTCCATTAACAGGTTTCCAGTTTAGATTCAGGTAAGCTTCGCGGACATTGGAAGGTAACTTAACATTACCAAGTGTAACCATTGCTATATCATGAGGTGCGCATTCGACCACCAATGTTCCTTTTTTAAGGATAACCCCATTATCGCCGGTAATATTCCAGGACAATTCATAGGCATTCAGGTTCGTAAAGTCGAACCAGTTTTTAACCTTCAGGGTAAGATCGCTCTTCTCCACCAGGGTTGTTTTTATATTCTGGTAAATTTTCTTTACTTCCATTAAATGTGGATGAGGTTCACGCACGGCGTTGACTAGTCCGTTTCCGCAAAAGTTTCCAAAGCTGGGTACATCGTTTGGTCCGTAATCGCCTCCATAACTCCAGTACCACTTCCCATCGGCATCAATTTCGCGGAAAGACTGGTCTACCCAATCCCATACACATCCACCTTGCGCCATTGGCTCGTTTTCGAATACATCCCAATATTCTTTCAATCCACCAACGCTGTTACCCATGGCATGAACATATTCGCACAAGATAAACGGACGGTAAGGTTTTGGATTCGTCTGAGACAAATAGGCTTTTATCTCGCCTACACTACGGTACATCCGGCAATAAATATCGGTATTGTAATTTTGTTCTGCTCGTTCATATTGAACGGGACGGTACTTTTCGGCAGACTTAAGCCAGTCGTACGTGCGTTCAAAGTTTATACCGTTGCCTGCTTCGTTACCTAATGACCAGATTACAATGCTTGGATGATTTTTTGAACGTTCGTACATCCTCTTTGTTCTGTCCATGTGCGCTGGCAACCAGGTGGAATCTTTAGCTAAGGATGCTGGTCCGTATCCCATACCATGCGACTCGATATTGGCCTCATCTATCACATACAGTCCGTACTCATTACATAATTCATACCACAACGGATCGGTGGGGTAATGCGAATTACGCACAGTATTGATGTTATGCTGCTTCATTAGCTTAATATCCTCGAGCATCAACTCCCGGGTAACCGAGCGTCCCAACTGAGAATGTTCGTGACGATTCGTTCCCTTTACCAAGACAGGTACTCCGTTTATACAGAAACGACCGTTTTTAATTTCGGAAGTTTTAAAGCCAACCCGGCAACCGGTATATTCGGCAACAGCCCCTTTCTCATTTTGTAAAGATAAAATCAGGGTGTAAAGGGCTGGATTTTCGACATTCCACTGCCGAACCTGAGGAATTCTCTTTTTATCAAACGAAATAGTTTTTACACCTTCGCCACCACGAATAGGTTGCTTGTCGGTTAGAACAACCTTTTTGTTTGCATCCAATAGCTCATATACTAATGAAAATGAAGAGGCATTCCCGTTCACATCGGCTGTAAGTTCGAACAACCCGTTTGTGTAGCTTACAGTATCCAGCGACGAAACAACCGTGTAATCTGCGATGTACTGTTTGGGTGTACTATAAAGATAAACCGAACGTTCGATGCCAGACAAACGCCAGAAATCCTGACATTCGAGATAAGATCCGGCACTCCAGCGATATACTTCGAGAGCAACGGTATTTTCTCTGTCCTTTAATTTATCTGTGATATCCCATTCGGCAGCCGTTTTAGAGTCTTGATTATACCCCATCAACGTTCCGTTTATCCATACATAATAAAAAGAATTAACACCTTCGAGACATAAAACAACCCGGCGACCTTTCCAGTCAGCAGGAATTTTAAAGCTCCTGCGATACGATCCAACCTCGTTCTCTGCATGAGGTACAACAGGGGGAGTTGGTTTTCCGAATTCGTAAGTTTCATTCACATAGATGGCTGTACCATATCCCTGGCGTTCCCAATTGCCCGGCACCTTAATGTCCGCCCAGTTTCCAACATAATACGATGGTTTATAAAAATCTTTCGGGCGGTTATCCGGATTCTTTACCCAATTAAATTTCCAGTTTCCATTCAGACTCTGGTAAAACGGGGATGATTCGTGTGCGCGTTCCAGCACCGATTCGCGGTTTTCGTAAGGCCATACATAAGTATGCGGCTCAATTTTGTTTAATCCAATGGCATACTGACTTTGCCATTCGGGCAAAGTCTTTGTCGCCTGAGCAAAAGCTCCGGAACAAAGCATCAGAAATCCAAAGGCTGCAATTGTCTTTTTCATGAATGTTTATTTATAAATAGGATATTTTATTCAACAATAACCTCGTCCACATACATCCAGGAGGATTGTCCGGGACGTGTATGATCTTTCGGACATTTGCCGGGGTTCTTTAATTCAATCTTAAGATATCTTCCCTCGGCCGACAAGCCTGAAAAAAGTTGATCTTGTATCCGTATTCCTTCTTTAAAAATCTGCTTCGGTGTAAAGCGCAGAACGTCAATTTTAGTAAAAGATTTATTATCGTCCGAAACGGAAAGCCTGATTTGTGCAGGTATATGAACTCCCATACCATAATTGGTAATGGTCCCGATTACAACATTCCTTATTTGTTGCTTCTCTTGTAAATCAATTGTAAAAGAGGCATCGTTAGCGTACCAACCCATCCATTCAAAATCAGTGTGTTTATCACTTCCCCTCAACCCATTTGTAAGTCTACTGCCATCAATACCGGCACCTGATACTGGCTTAGCCGTGGACTTATTCCACCGTACCGGCAAGGTAAGAACTGCCCCTTGCTGAATTCCGTTTTTGAATGTTGCCGCTTTTATATCTGTACTGTTTGTTAGTATAATGCTATCCTGAAATAATAATGAAGATGAGCCCGGATCATTTTGGTCTGTTGTATAGCGGATTTCCACATCAGGGCGGATACAACTTATTACCACCTTTAGCCGGTTTCCGACAGTTCCCGAAATATGATGATCCAGATTGTACATGGAACGCGACATATCCACATCCATGTTTGCGTAATGTTGGTTAACTACATCCATCCGTTTTAAGAAATCGGGCCAGTCTTTCGTTCCTTTAGGTGACCAGGCAACTTCGGCAAGCGCTGTAAGCCGTGGGTAGAGCAAATACTCCACCTCTTTGGATGTTGTAATAAACTCCGACCACAAGGATCCCTGTATTCCCAACAGTCTGGAAACAACTTCAGGCTCCCAATCTGGCTGTACAGGCTCATATTCGTAAACATCTTTCAGGGTGTTATTTCCAAAATAAGTACGAGGTTCGAACCACTGCGGACCTTGGTATCGAATCAGATATAGAGTTTGAGCAGGCGTTAGTAGAAATGGATTCCCCTGCTTTCCGGCTTTATATCCGGCATTGCCCGTACCTCTCCAACCGAAAATAACGGCACCATCCGGAATAAAGGTATTTGTCCATTCATCCCATCCCATTACTTCCTTTCCTTTACTCTTTACATACCGGCTTACACGATTCATGAAATACCCTTGCAAGTCTTCCACATTTGAAATCTTCTCATTCTTCATCCTCTGCTGGCAAAGCGGACACTGCAACCAATGCTTTTTGGAGGCTTCGTCGCCTCCCAGATGAATGTAACGCGAAGGGAAAAGGGCTGCAACTTCATCAATTACATTTTCCAAAAACTCAAATACCTTTTCGTTTCCTGCACAATATACTATCTCAGCATCCAGACCGCCACCACCCGGAAGAACCCCGATAAACTGGTTAACACTCTTACAGGCCAAATCCGGATAGGCAGCCAGTGATGAGTTTGTGTGGGCAGGCATCTCTATTTCGGGGATTACTTCAATACTTCGGGCTGCGGCGTATGCAACGAGTTCCCGGATATCATCCTGCGTATAAAAACCTCCTTCGGTAGTTTTTTCTCCCTTCCGGGCATTCTTCCTTTGAGCATAGTCTTCCTCTCTTTTTACTCTCCATGCTCCTACCTCAGTAAGAAGGGGATACTTCTTTATCTCCAAACGCCAGCCATTGCCGTCGACAAGATGCAGGTGAAGTTTATTGAGCTTTATCATAGACATTCCGTCTATCACTCGTAAAACCATCTCTTTTGGAATAAAGTAACGGGATACATCCAGCATTACCCCACGGTAAGTAAACCTGGGAGAGTCAACGATCTTAATCGCTGCAACATTCCATACTGTCTGATGCAGTTCTTTTTTTTCTATAACCGAAGGTAACAGCTGACGGATAGTCTGAATCGCATAAAAGAATCCGTCTTTTCCGGAAGATTCAATGGTTATACTTTCGGGCGTAACATCCAACCGGTACGCTTCTGGTTTCAGCGTACTGTCTGTTATGAAATAAACAACGTTTTCACCCGGCGCACTGTAGGCAATGGGTGGCGTAAAACCTGCTGCAGAAGTAAACAAACTGGTAAGCTGTAAAGCCACTTCCCTTTGTTGTTCGTTTTCAACCACACAAACGGTCTGTGCATTAAACGTGAAATGTCCTTGTTTTATCTGTTGCTCAACGGGGTTGGGTACAACAGAAATTCGTTCCGGCTGTTTAGCTTGAATTATGGTATTTCCAAGCATAAACAAACCGGTAACGAAAATCATCATTTTGTGTTTCAAGATTTAGATACTTAGTATTGGATTATCGTATATTTTTGTATTCATTGCAAAGATAAAAGGCCCCTATTTGCAAAAAGTGCAATTTTGTCTATTGTTATTATAATTTTGTTTATAAAGGAGGTCTGCTAATTGAAATTTCAAAATAAATGGTACTTTTACAGGTAGATAATCTGATAATATGGTAGCTGGTAATATTTTTAACCGTTTGATTTTTATTCTTGCTTGTATTCTATTTGTTCCAACAGCAGGCAACACGGCAACAGATTACTATTTCAAGCAGATCTCTCTGCAGGAAGGTCTATCCCAATCCACTGTACATTGCATGCTTAAAGATTACAAAGGCATGATCTGGATTGGGACCAGGTTTGGGTTGAATACCTTTGATCAGACGGAGATTAAGTCTTATTATCATGAAGACAACAATCAATTTTCGCTTCCTGGTAATTTGATTCATTTTATTGCAGAAGATTCCCTAAACAATCTTTGGATTGGGACTAATGGAGGATTAGCTATCTACAACCGTACGACAGATAGTTTTAAGAAGATTACATTTAACGGTGAATCTATAGTTCCCGTAAGCTTTCATCGTATGCCCGGATGTATACTCTTTGGTGAATCCGGACGGATTTTCAGGTTTGGATACAGTGACAATAAGCTCTCTGTTCTCCCCATGAAGAAAAACACAGAAAACATCAGCCAGTTCGACGCTATGTCTTCTTACACAGTGCGATCTGAAACAACAGGAAAAATTGAGCAAAAGCTCTTAATCACGTGCAGGTGGAACGGTATGTGGAACTATAACTTCCAGACAAAAGAACTTGATAAAATATCCTATATTAAGGAAAAAGAGATATCATACTCATATATTGATTCGCACGAGCGATTCTGGATTGCTCCGTATGGTAAAGGGCTGCTTTGCTACAATAAGAAAGGTGAGTTACTTAAGCAATTTACAACCGGCACATCCGGGTTAAGTAATAATGTTGTGCTTAGTATGATCGAAAGAAACGGAGAGTTATGGATTGCCACAGACGGAGGAGGCATCTCTATCTTAAACCTTCAGAACTTCACATTCCGGGTGATCCAATATATTTCAGGGAAACCCTATACGTTGCCGGTGAATTCCATTTACAGCCTTTACAACGACAATGAAGATTATATGTGGGCTGGCTCTATACGGGGAGGGTTAATCGGTATAAAGGAAGTATATATTAATACGTACACGGATGTTCCGTTGAATACTATTTACGGGCTGACCGATAAAACGGCAACCAGCCTTTTTGAAGATGCAGAAGGTATCATCTGGGCAGGTACAGATGGTGGAGGATTAAATCGTTTTGATCCTAAAAACAATATATTTAAACACTATCCGTCAACTTACGGCTATAAAATCGTCTCGCTAACCAGCTTTGATAACAAAGAGTTAGTATGTTCGGTATTCAGCAAAGGACTATATTTGTTTAATAAACAATCGGGATCTTTCCGAAAAATGGATATTTGGAATGAAACAGAAACCAACCGAATATTTAACAGCGGATTTACAGTGAATATAAATCAATTCGACCCGGGCAAACTGCTCATCCTCGCTGATAACATTTACATATACGATATTCAAAATAAGAAGCTGAACACTGTAACATCCAAAGAACCAGAATTAGGAGGCAGGTATCTGCAAAGATATTATTCAGATAAAAAAGTCACTTATTTATTGTCCGGACATTCTATCCTGGAAATAAACCATACGAACAAAACGGTAAGCCCATTTTATACCTTACCAGACTCATTAGGGGAAATAACTACTTTTTGCGTGGACAAGAATGGTCGTTTCTGGATCGGGACGGAAGAAGCCGGAATAATCTGTTACAACCCTTTAAATAAAAAGACAATAAAAATATCGACACAATTATTCAAGGGAATCTCATCTCTTTCGGCTGATTCGAAAGGTAGAATATGGATTGGTGCTCATAATTTATTATTCGCATACATTCCAAACGAAAATAAGTTTATCATCTTTGGCGAATCAGATGGTGTGTATGCTAACGAATTCACTGGTAAACCTGCCCTCTTAAGCCGGACGGGTGATGTCTTCATCGGTGGAGTAAACGGACTTATTCATATTAAAAACTCTATTCCTTTTGATAATTTTCCGGAACCAATAATCAAGCTAATGAGTGTGGAGCTTGACGGAGTAAGCCGTAGCTTGGATGGAAAAGAGGATCACAACAGTATTTCAATTCCCTGGAACTATTCAACTTTAACTGTAAAAGTCATCGCTCATGAAAAGGACCCTATGCGAAAAAAGGTATTCCGCTATGAAATCAGAGGAGAAAAGGATGAACTGTATTCTTCTCAAAGCAACAGACTTAAACTAAACACACTGCAAACGGGCAACTATAAAATTTTAGTTTCCTGCTTGAGCCGCGATGGGATATGGAGTATCCCCGTAGAGGTTTTATCCCTTAAGGTTACTGCTCCATGGTGGAAGAGTCTCTGGTTTATTCTATTAGTTTTATCGTTAATTGTAGCAAGTGCATTTGTGGTTTTCCGTATGATGATTTTGCGCAAAGAGAATAAGCTACAATGGCAACTCAAAGAACAAGAGCAAAATATCTACGAAGAGAAAATAAGTTTCCTTTTAAATATAAGTCACGAGCTAAGAACTCCGCTTACGCTTATTTATGCTCCGCTAAAACGGTTACTCGACAAAAATGACCCGAATGAGGTGTTGCGAGAACAGCTTACTGGTATCTACAAGCAAGTGCATAAAATGAAGAATACAATTAACATGGTACTCGATGCACATAAAATGGATTCCGGACAAAATACCCTTATTCTTCACTCCCTGCAATTAAATGAATGGATCTATTCTATTGCAGAAGATTTCCGGATGGAATATCAATCGTCAAACATTCAGTTGAACTATGACCTGGATCCATCGGTTGGATCAATTACTTATGATGAAGTAAAAATCGAGATTGTTTTATCGAACTTACTTATTAATGCTTTAAAGTTCAGTGATCCGGGAGCTTGTGTTACTATTTCTACGAAGAAAACAGAATCGACTGTCAGAGTAAGCATTTCGGATGAAGGGATAGGACTCGGTAATGTAGATTCGGCCAAACTATTCGGTCGCTTTTATCAAGGGATTCACGAAAGAAGCGGAAGTGGAATTGGACTATCCTATGCCAAAGCTCTCATAGAAATGCACGGTGGTGCAATTGGAGCAGCAAATAACTATGGAAAAGGTGCTACCTTTTATTTCGACCTTCCTCTTGCTAATGCAGGAAAAACAGTAAGCGGCATCAGCAATCCTTTAATGAATGAGTTTTTACTTAAAACTAAGGATGAAAAGAATCTGGCCATTCAAGAAGCCTTTGACTTTAATAAATATGCTATATTAATCGTTGAAGATGAACCTGATTTAAGAAACTACTTAAAGCAAACGCTTAAGGAATATTTCGGACAGGTATATGTTGCTGAAAATGGAGTAAACGCGCTGGAAATAATTACCATGAAACATCCGGATATTATTGCATCTGATGTGATGATGCCCAAGATGGATGGTTTCGAATTATGCAAACGGGTTAAGGAAGACATTAAAATAAGTCATATTCCAATAATTCTGCTTACAGCCCTGGGTGGTCAGGAAAGTTCTGACCTTGGATATAAACTGGGAGCAGATGTTTATTTGTCCAAGCCTTTCGAAATAGATTTGTTACTAGCCGTTGCAAAAAATCTTATCAAGGGACGCGAACTTATTAAAATGAGACATAAAGAAACAACAGTGCTTGTTTCTCCGGTTGAATCGACATTCAGTAACGCGGACGAAAAATTTATGATTAGTCTCAATAACCTTATTAATGATAATATTAGTAACCCAGCTCTGGATGTCCAATTTATTGCAGATAACTTAGCAATGAGCAGAGCTTCTCTGTATAATAAGATGAAAGATTTGATGGGACTTGGTATAAAAGACTATATCAACAAAATAAGGCTTGCAGAAGCAGCTCAACTTCTGTCATATTCAGACCTCACGATTATGGAAGTATCAGATAAAACAGGCTTCTCTAATCAGCAATATTTCAGTACCGTATTTAAGCAAACCTATGGTATGGCTCCTTCTAAATACAGACAGGAACAAACTCAATCTCCGGAAGAAAAATGAAATGTAAAAGGCATTAATTCGAGCGAAATAAAACAGTTGTGCTAAAATAAGTTTAAATATGAGTACATTTTTTGATAACCAGCGTATTTGATTGTAGATTTGGAAACCGAAAAGAAGTTAATCTAAAACTACATAAATCTAAGAGATTATGATCACATTTATCATTTCTATTATTTTACTTATTGCCGGGTATTTTATATACGGAACATTTCTTGAAAAACAATTCGGGGCAGATGAAAAAGTTAAAACACCAGCTTACGTAAGTCAGGATGGCGTTGATTATGTTCCGATGGGATTAGGCAAAACTTTTTTGATACAATTTCTTAACATCGCGGGACTTGGACCTATTTTCGGGGCAATATTAGGAGCTGTTTACGGTCCTTCTGCCTTTTTATGGATTGTTTTCGGCAGTATCTTTGGAGGTGCAGCACATGATTACTTGTCTGGAATGATGTCCGTTCGCAACAATGGCATGAGCTTGCCTGAAATTGCAGGGCGGTACATGGGTAATGGGTTTAAACAAACCATGAGAGCCTTTACTCTTATGCTGATGGTTCTGGTAGGTGTCGTATTTGTTGCAGGTCCTGCCAAATTATTGGCAAATTTAACACCGGACGTTCTAAACTTTACCTTTTGGATTGTGGTAATATTTATCTACTATATACTGGCAACTCTTTTACCTATTGATAAATTAATTGGCAAAATATACCCATTCTTTGGTTTTGCCCTGTTGTTTATGGCTGTTGGCATTGGGGTAGCCATTATTATCAACGGAGCACCAATTCCCGAAGCTACGCTGTCTAATCTGCATAACATGAATGCTGATCCGGAAAGTTTCCCTCTATTTCCGATGTTATTCATTTCAATTGCATGCGGTGCAATATCTGGATTTCATGCTACGCAATCTCCTTTGATGGCTCGCTGTATAAGGAATGAAAAGGAAGCTAAATTTGTTTTCTACGGAGCAATGATTGCAGAGGCTATTGTAGCCATGATATGGGCTGCTGCAGCCATGAGCTTTTTCGGAAATGTTGGAGGCTTGCAAAATTTCCTGGCAGAAAACGGAAACAATGCGGCAGTTATTGTTGATAAAATATCATATACCTGGCTAGGAAGATTAGGAGGAGTGCTGGCGATCATCGGTGTAATTGCCGCCCCCATAACTTCGGGAGATACAGCCTTTCGCTCTGCCAGGTTAATTGTTGCCGACTTTTTACATTTCAAACAAAAAAAGCTGATCAACCGGATAATTCTTGCAGCCCCCCTATTCATTATAGCTTTCTTTATTTTACAAGTAAATTTCGATGTTATCTGGCGATATTTTGCATGGTCTAACCAAACCCTGGCCGCATTTACTCTTTGGATGATAACAGTCTATTTTGTACGTGAAAACAAAAACTACTGGTTAACTCTTATTCCTGCACTATTTATGACAATGGTAACTACCACCTATTTGGTTGTAGCACCCGAAGGATTTTATTTACCCATTAAATATGGCTATTCAATTGGATTTGTAATTACAATCTCCATTCTGTTCTGTTTCGCAACCTGGGTTACGAAGACAAGAAAGACGTTCCCAATAAAAGTAAAAGCTGATAAATAAACTATAGAGCTCTGTTGCTAAAGAGTTGATGGGGAGGGGTAATTATTTACTTGCCCCTCCCATTATATCAAGCAGCTCATTGGTTATGGACTGCTGACGTGTTTTATTATAATAAACAGTTAATTCCTGCAATAGGTCATTGGCATTATCTGTAGCAGTCTGCATAGCCATAGTGCGGGCAGCATGCTCGGCCGCATTACTGTCAAGCATGACATAGTATAATTTAAACTTTAAAGCCCTTGGATGCAAAAGAGAAATCAACTCCTCGCTTGTTGGTTCAACGATATAATTAGAAGAAATATCTATATTTTCAACCCCAGGAGTGTTATTCGTAAGAATTGGAAGGAAGGTTTCCTGAATCAATTCCTGACTTGATTTCCCTTTAAAGTGATGATACAAAAGTTCAATTCGGTCTACTTGTTTTGAAAGGAACAAATCCATAAGTCTGTCAGCTAAATTAGAAACATCTCCATAGGATAAACGCTCGAGAATATCTTCATATCCTTTTTCGACCGTGAATCCTTCGTTTTCCATCGATTTCATAATCTTCTTTCCTACCGGGAATATCAATATATTCTTAGATTGATAAGATTGAATCAACTTTTTTGTTTCTTTGATAACATTCGCGTTGAACGTTCCGCACAAACCTGTATTAGATGAAAAAACGACAATAGCCACTCTCTCAACGGGGCGGACTACGGCATATGGTGATGCCGAATCAGTTGATCCCTCAATCAGATGCATAGCTATTTCATCCAGTTTCTGTTTATATGGTAGTGCGTTATCAATCAAACCCTGAGCACGATGAAGTTTGGCTGAAGCAACCATCTTCATGGCCGAAGTTATCTTTTTCGTTCCGTTAACAGACGTAATTCTATTTTTTATTTCCTTTAAAGAAGCCATTCTTCCATTTATTAATATGAGGAAGCAAGCATCGCAGCTACTTCTTTCAGTTTACTCATTATATTATCATCAATAATGCCGGCTTTTAAGGAGTCCAATACTTCTGTCCGGTATGATTCCTCCAATTTAGCCAGGAATTTTCTTTCGAAATCGTGAACTTCATCAATAGGTACATTTTTCATCAATCCTTGAGTAGCACAGTAAAGAATAGCAATCTGATGTTCTACAAGCATCGGATTGTGTTGCTGTTGAACCAACAAACGAGTATTCTTTCTCCCTTTATCGATAGTTAATGCCGTGACAGAATCCATATCGCCGCCAAACTTTGAAAAAGATTCCAACTCACGGTATTGCGCCTGATCTATCTTTAACGTACCTGCTACCTTTTTCATCGCCTTAACCTGTGCATTTCCACCAACACGAGAAACTGAGATACCAACATTAATAGCCGGACGGTTTCCCTGGTTAAATAAGTCCGTATCAAGAAATATCTGACCATCAGTAATTGAAATCACATTGGTAGGGATATAAGCAGACACATCCCCTGCCTGAGTTTCGATAATTGGCAAAGCAGTAAGAGAGCCTCCTCCTTTTACTTTATCCTTCAAGCTTTCAGGCAAATCATTCATCTGACAAGCAACCTCTTGTTGCACAATAATTTTAGCTGCACGTTCAAGAAGTCTGGAGTGTAAATAAAACACATCGCCCGGATACGCTTCGCGACCAGAAGGTCTGCGTAGTATTAGAGAAACCTCACGGTATGCTACCGCCTGCTTAGATAAATCATCATAAATAACCAATGCATGTCTACCGGTATCACGGAAATATTCACCGATAGCGGCACCCGAGAATGGGGCAAAATACTGCATTGCTGCTGGATCCGAAGCTGTAGCAGATACGACAACCGTATATTCCATAGCACCCTTTTCTTGTAATGTATTCAGGATTGATGCAACCGTAGAGGCTTTCTGTCCGATAGCCACATAAATACAATAGACCGGCTTTCCTTCCAGAAAGTTCGTCCGCTGATTTAAGATAGCATCAACAGCGATCGATGTTTTACCAGTCTGGCGGTCGCCGATAATCAACTCCCGCTGTCCCCGACCAATAGGAATCATGGCATCAATAGCTTTAATCCCGGTCTGAAGAGGTTCATTTACTGGTTGACGAAAAATTACACCCGGAGCTTTACGCTCAAGCGGCATCTCACAATCAGCATTTGTTATTACGCCTAATCCGTCGATCGGATTACCCAATGCATCAATTACACGGCCAAGCAAACCCTCACCAACTTTAATTGACGCGATTTTTTTTGTCCGCTTTACAAGATCACCTTCCTGAATTCTATCTGTTGGTCCTAATAATACAGCTCCAACATTATCTTCTTCAAGATTCATCACTATTGCCTTCATTCCGTTATTGAATACAAGCAACTCGTTGGATTCAGCATTATTTAACCCATATATACGGGCTACTCCATCGCTTACCTGAAGAACAGAACCAACTTCACTCAAGCTTATATCCGGTTGAATATCTTCCAGCTGCTTAAGTAATATATCTGAAACTTCTCCTATATTTAAAGAATTCATCATTTTATTTCATTAATTTCTACCAGATTATTATCATCAATCCACTGACTTTTAATAGAATTCAACTGCGATGCCACACTGGCATCCAACTGATATCCGTTCGAATCCAGAATAAATCCCCCAATCAATTCGGGCTTGATCTCCAGCACAAACTCCACTTTATCGGCCACTTTATCCTCAACCATCCGGGTTATTCTATCTTGAATATCAGAATCCGCAGGTTTAGCAAGTGTAAGTGTAACATGAACGATCTTCTTCTCCTTTCTATAAAGATCTATATACAGCAGACAAATAATACTAAACAACGTTTCTCTTTTTTGCACTAAAACTAACCGGATAAAACGAGAAAAAGAATCACTTAAATGAATTCCGGAAGCTGTACGTATTACTTCTTCTTTTTTTTCAGTGGAAATAATAGGACTGTTCAACACATTATTCAATTCTGGAACAGTTTTCAAATGAGTCAACAACATGTTAACCTCATTATATACGTCATTCTCCGCATTTTGTTTTATAGCAAAAGCTAATAGTGCTCTTGCGTACCGGACCGAAACACTTCCTGTATTCATTCGTTACGATTTAGCAACAGTAATTTCATCAATCAGGCGATTTATCATTTCTTTCTGACCGCCTTCCATATCTAATTTATTCCGAATTACTTTTTCAGCTACAGAAACAGATAACATAGCAACTTCGGTACGCACTTCACGAATCGCTTTCTGCTTTTCTTGTTGGATCTGCTTCGTTGCCTGATTCAATATTCTTTGCGTCTCTTCTGTCGCTTTTTCACGTGCGTCATTCAAAATCCGCTCCTTATCAGCCAACGCTTCATTCAGAATTTCCTTTTGTTGCTTACGTACTTCAGCAAGTAAGGCTTCTCCCTCCTGCTTGATTTCAGCCAATCTGGAATTTGCCTCTTTAGCCGCCTCAACGGAATTGGTAATGTATTCTTTGCGTTGCTCCACACTTTTAAGAATTACGGGGAAACCATATTTCGCAAGAATAAAAAAGACAATTCCGAATGACAGTATCATCCAAAACAACAATCCTGTATCAGGAATTAATAATGACATATTACCTTATTTACATTAGTTATTCTATTACTGAAATATAACAAGAAAGCAAACAACAATACCAAACAGAGCAGTACCCTCAACCAATGCAGCCATGATAATCATTGAAGTTCTGATATCTCCAATAGCTGAAGGCTGACGACCAATAGCTTCCATCGCAGATCCTCCAATCTTTCCAATACCTATACCTGCTCCAATAACAGCTAATCCTGCTCCAATAGCACCTCCCAATTTAGCTAAGCTTGCTCCTGCAGCAGCTTGTAATAATACTGTTAATAACATACCTTTTTCACTTTAAATTAATATTCTATTAAAATTTTTTTTATTAATGCGTCGCCTTTGCTTGTCCTATATATACAGCCGTAAGTAAAGTAAAGATATACGCTTGAATACAGGCAACCAGCAACTCTATAAAATTCATAAAGACAGTAAAAGCAACAGAAACAACTGTTAATCCAACATTTACAGCAACACCCATCGATACAGAAATAAAAATCAAACAAGTAAGACCCAGTATAACCGTATGTCCCGCCATAATATTTGCAAAAAGACGAATCATGAGAGAAAAAGGTTTTGTAAACACCTCAAAGATCTCAACAAACGGCATAATAGGTATTGGCAGTTTCAAAAAAATAGGAGTATCTGGCCATACAACCTCTTTCCAATAATGCTTAGTTCCAGAGAAGCTTACAATAACGAACGTACATAAAGCTAAAACAAACGTAACAGCTATATTGCCGGTAACATTTGCCCCTCCCGGAAAAACAGGGATAAGTCCCATCAGGTTGTTGATAAGAATAAAAAAGAAGACAGTTAATAAATAAGGAGCATAGGATTTGTAGCCCTTACCTATATTGTCTTTAATGACTCCATCATGAATAGCAAGAATCACCATTTCCATTATACCAACCCATCCCCCGGGGACATCAAGAGGTCTTCGTTTATACCATCTTGCAACTCTCATTATTATAAAAACCAAAAGAAAGCAAGATAACAACAGCGCAAATACATTTTTTGTTATGGATATATCAATCGGGCGTACTTCCTTGCCAAATGTATCATGCTCTACAATTTTTCCTATATTTTCACCACTTTCCGCAATATAAAATCCACGAAACGACTCCCCTTCATGCAACCTGGATGAAAGGAACACATTTAAACCTTTATCCTTACTTATAACGATAACAGGAAGTGGCACTGATATTTCTTTATCATTCCATTTCGTGATATGCCATTCATAGGAATCTTTTATATGGGAGAATACAATATCACCAACGTTCACTTTTTCTGCCGATACCTGAGACAATCCTGTAACAAGCAGAACCAGCATGAGAGTAATCTTTCTTACTTTAAAATTGATCCATTTCATTTATTCTTCATCCTTCTTTTTTCGTACAGATAAAACATGTATGTCTCGAAAGCTAAATTCATAAAATAAAAAAGCATCAGAGTCAACCCGAAATATTTGAAATGTGTACCTATCAAAACCACATACAACCACAGAAAGATAACTGTAGTGAGTAATTTTATCAGGCGAGTAACCATATAACATGTTACAATATTATCAGGCTGTTTTCTGTTGGCTTTTTCGAGAACCACCAACATCATTATTTCAACTACATAAAAATAGATCGGTATCGAGGGATACCAAGCAAAATAGTACTGAGGCCAGATTGTGGAAAGCAATCCTCCTAACGATATTCCAACTGCAGCATATACTCCTGTTATAAACAAAAGCAATCTGAATCTTAATCTATTATATTTACCCATCTTACTTATAATTCTATGCAAACAGAAACCAACGTTTGATTAACTTCTACAAAACCACCATTAATGTTAAAATTCTTCGTCTCATATCCTGTATCAATCCGGATCTCGCCTTTATTAAGCGCCGATATGAGGGGTGCGTGATTTGGTAAAACCATAAATTCACCCGCTAAACCTGGAAATAATGCAGATTTAGCATCCCCTTCAAAAATTCTTCCGGAAGGCGATACAACTTCAACTCTCATAATTACTCTATTGTTGCTTGTTCCAATAATTTTGTTCCTTTTTCAATCGCATCCTCAATGGTTCCCACATTAAGAAAAGACTGCTCAGGCAAATAATCAACCTCTCCATCCAATATCATCTTGAACCCACGAATCGTATCTTCGATCGGTACCATAACTCCCTGAATTCCGGTAAATTGTTGAGCAACGGTAAAAGGTTGAGATAAAAAACGCTGAACACGACGAGCTCTGTTCACAACAAGGCGGTCTTCATCGGATAATTCTTCCATACCCAAAATGGATATAATATCCTGCAATTCCTTGTTGCGTTGCAAAATCTGTTTTACCCGCTGAGCGGTTTCGTAATGCTCCGCACCTACAATAAGAGGATCAAGAATCCGGGAAGTAGATTCAAGTGGATCTACAGCCGGATAAATTCCTAATTCTGTAATTTTACGACTTAATACGGTTGTCGCGTCAAGGTGAGAAAAAGTGGTTGCAGGTGCCGGGTCCGTTAAATCATCGGCCGGGACATACACTGCCTGAACGGATGTGATGGAACCACTTTTTGTTGAAGTGATGCGTTCCTGCATGGCTCCCATCTCTGTCGCCAATGTGGGTTGATACCCAACAGCCGAAGGCATACGTCCTAATAGTGCTGAAACCTCCGAACCAGCCTGAGTAAAACGAAATATATTATCTATGAAAAATAAAATATCCTTTACTCCGGAGCCATCCGTTGCATCACGAAAAGATTCAGCCACGGTAAGACCTGATAACGCAACAGAAGAGCGGGCACCAGGAGGTTCATTCATCTGTCCGAAGACTAATGTAGCCTGTGATTTGGCTACCTCATCATAATCAATTTTAGAAAGATCCCAATGCCCCGCTTCCATTTGCTTTTTGAACTCATCTCCATAGCGAATTACGCCCGACTCTATCATCTCCCTCAATAAATCGTTTCCTTCTCGGGTACGTTCCCCAACTCCTGCAAACACAGAATAGCCATTGTGTTTTTTTGCTACATTATTAATTAGCTCCATAATAAGAACGGTTTTGCCTACACCTGCTCCACCAAAAAGCCCGATTTTTCCTCCCTTTACATAAGGTTCCAGTAAATCTATTACTTTGATACCGGTGGATAAGACTTCTTGAGTGGCAGCAAGTTCATCAAACTTGGGTGGCTGTCTGTGAATTGGAGCTGCTCCTTGCTTCGAAAGAGAAACCATTCCATCGATAGGATCTCCCACCACATTCATCAGGCGACCTTTCACTTGTGCACCAACAGGCATGGTAATCGGAGAATAATACGAAATAGCTTTCAATCCCCGGCTCAATCCATCAGTACTATCCATAGCTACTGCACGCACCGTATTTTCGCCAATATGTTGTTGAACTTCAACTATCAGGATTCTTCCATCAGGTCGTTCAATCTCCATTGCATCATGAATACGGGGAAGATTAAGCTTCTTGTCTCCTTCCCTTTCAAAATGGACATCCACAACCGGACCGATAACTTGTGAAATATAACCTGTTATTTCTTTCATATTCTGTACATTTAATTTACATCTGCCTGCCTTCAAATAAGGGTTGCCCGACGTTAACCGGGAATCATTTCTGGCCTGTTAAAATTATGACGCTGTCTATTATGCAAAGATAAAAAATGTGCTGCGGTAATTACGGTTTATTTCACCTTAATAATGGTCTAAATAACACCTCTCACTCCATTAACAGCAGATTTAACTTAATTTGATCATCTATGATAAATAAAAACAACTACTTAATTCAATATCTCCCCGTCACTTGCAAATACTTGCTATGTTTTATCTGATAATCAGAACTTGATTCAGTATACTGATCACGGCTTTGCTGTAAAAGCGACTGCGCATCAAGCAAATCAGTAAGACTTACGGTTCCAGCTTTGTAATAATCCTGATTGAGACGCAGATTCTCGGTAGCTTCTGCAACAGATTCTTCTGCCAGCAGAACCTGTTTATAAGATTCTTCCAGGTCGTTCCATGTTTTCTGCATTTGTAAAATTAACTGTTCTCCCTGATTCTGGCGATCATTCATTGCAATCTGTTTGTTGATTTTCTGCTTGCGAATGGCATGAGAACCTCCCCACCAATCCGAAATTGGAATAGATACTGTAGCAAATACCATTCCAAAATCGGTATTCACATCCGTAAGATTATGGTACATATATCCTGCTCCAACAGCAACTTTAGGCATATATTCTCCTTGTTTCATCCGTAGCTGAAGCGTACTTGCTTCAACGTTTTTATCAAGTAGCTTATACTCGGTTCGTTCGCTAAGCACTTCGGCATGATTAATTCGGATTTTTTCAGGAGCCTCAATTAATAAAGAATCTTTTTGAATCGAAAAATCTTTCGGATCAAGACCAATATGCTGACAAAGAGCCTTTATACTCATATCCAAACCGTTTTCAACTTTTAAACGATTGCTTGCAAGTTCGTTTTGTTTAAGTTTCACTTTCAGCACATCATTTAAAGTAGTTATTCCAGCCTGGTAAGAGGCGTCAACGTCTTTTCGCGTACTTTCCAGTACATATTCCAGCTGTTCAATGGTTTTGATTTTTTCCTGAAGCGAAACAATTTGCCAATAGTATTGCTCGGTTAAAAGCAATGCCTCTTCTTCTGATAATCTTGCCTGGTATTTACTTGCTTCCAAACCGACCTTTGCCAGCTTATTTCCATTCACAATGTTACCTCCGGCAAAAACGGGCTGCGTGGCAGTAACGCCACCCAGCACACCATTTTTCAGTAAAGACACTGTATTACCCAACATATCCATCTTCATCATTCCAGTGCTTGCATTCATTGCTGCTCCCGTTGCACTTACTGATGGGAAATATTTTGTGAAGGCCTCTTTTTTTGTGTGTTCGGCTTCTTTAATCTGTAGCCGGCTATTAATAATTTCATTGCTGTTCTTTCGGGTAAGTTCCTTACACTGCTCAAGAGTATAAGAGGTCTGCGCTCCACCGGCCAAAGCAGTCAAAAGAAAAAAACAACAGATATATAATTTTTTATTTCTCATAATTCTACAATGTTGGCTGCCTTTACTCTATCGCACTTTTTAAATATAAGCCAATAAGAAACAGGCAGAATAGTTACAATAAATATCATTGTTATTAATGTTCCGAAAAAAATCACTGATCCCATGGGTTCCCACAACGGACTTTTCGACAGAATCATGGGAACTACTCCCATAGAAGCTGCGGCAGAAGTAAGGAAAATAGGACGCATCCGTCGTTTACCTGAAAGGAAAGCAGCCTCACGGGCAGTATGACCTTGTTTCAGTCGTAATACTTCGGCATAATCAAACATAATGATTCCATTTCTTACTACAATACCCATCAGACTTACAATCCCTAATATAGCTGTTACGCTAAAATCAAGCCTCATAATGGTTACACCCAAAGCTGTTCCAAGCAAACAAAAAAGTATTGATGCCATTGTAAGGAGTGCCAGATTTATCTTTTTGTAATGGAAAACCAAAATCAGGAAGATAATAAACACAGCAATTGCCAAACCACCCATAAGTTGAGGCAAAGTCTCCTCGTCTGATTCCAGATCCCCACCGTAGTTAAGGGTAACGCCTGCCGGGAGTTTAATATGCTCCATCTTGTTCTGAATAACGGATGTAATCGCTGTAACATTTACATCCCGTTTTACATCTGCATAAATAGACAGCGTACGAATTCCGTTGCGGCGTACAATCTGGCCGTCCGTCCAATCCGGTTCAATTGTAGCAACCTGACGAAGAGGAACGGAAATTCCGGGAATCATGGACGATATATATTCATTTTCAACATCTTTAACCTGTTCATCTTTCCCGAAGCGCTCCTGTTTCAACATCACTTTCATGGGATAATCTCCATCCCAAAAGGTGGTTAAAGGTAATCCATCTCCATAAGATGCAGCCAGATTTACTGATACTAAAGATTTACTGATACCTAGCCTGTTGGATTCATCATTATTCATTCGCACGTACGTACCCGGGAACTGATCTTCAAAATTAGTCCGGACAAATTTCAGTTGATCCATCCCACGCAATTCCCCCAGAATGGTATCCGCCGATTGCTTAAGTTCCTTAAGATCATTTCCGCTAAGACGAATTTCGACCGGAGCTTTTGATTCAGAATAATCCAGTTGTTTAAAGCGCACAGTAGCATTCGGAAAATAGTTCGTATACTGATCAGAATAGGTTTCCAGCAATTCGACCGTTGCTTTGCTGGAAATAGTATTTACAATAAACTGTGCATAATTCTCTCCCGGCATCTGCGGTGCATAGGAAGTTTGGAAGCGGGGAGAACTATTCCCGATAAACGAAGTTACCGATTTAACCCGTGCATCTTTTCTTAAAATTGACTCCATACTATCTGCTACAGCAGCCGTATTATGAAGCGAATTTCCTTTTGGCAGATAAATTTCCACAGCAAACTGATCCCGCTCGGCAATTGGCATTAACCGTTGGGGAAGCACTGAAAGCAAAAGAATGCCGGCAAAAACAGATAGAACTCCTAATGCAATAGTAACTTTGGGGAAAGCAAATGTTTTTTCAAGAACTTTATCATAGCCTTCCTGCATAAAGATAAGCAGGTTCTTCTTTGTTTTGCCTTCCAAAGCGCGTTTTTGTTGCAATCCGGTTTTTATGAAAAAGTACTGCATAAAAGGGACAAGCAAAACAGCGACAAGCAAAGAAACCAGGAGAGTTATAGTGACCGTCCATGGAAATGCCAGCACAAAATCATTGATCATCCCTTTTATTGTAATAAGAAAAGGAAAAAATGTAATACTAATTGCCAGCGTTGCCGAAAAAATCGATTTTAAAAACTCTTTCGTACTGGCCACCGATGCATGCCAGCGAGACATTCCCTGATCCAGTTTTTCGAGGTAATTATCCACAATTACGATCGAATTATCCGCAATCATGCCCAGCACAACAATCAATGCCGCCAATGTTACGGTATTAAGCTCTATGCCCGCAGCAAACAAAATCCCAAGAGAAATAAAAATAGTAATTGGTATGGTAGACGAAGCGACAAGTGCTACCCGTAACGGAAGTAAAGCTACAACGACAAGTATCACCGTTAAGACTGCCAACAGCAGCTCTTCAAGAAAAGTGGCAACCGATTCTTCAACAACTTTAGGCTGATCCGCAATTCTGTATATACTTACACTCTTGGGAAGTTCTTTCTGAAATTCCTCAAGTACTTTTTCTACCTCTTCCCCGTATTGAACAATATTATTCCCCTGCTGCATTTCCATAGAGAGCAAAATACATTTTTTTCCATTGTTCTTTATATAGCTGTCCGGTTCCGGATATTCCCGAACAATACGTGCAATATCTTTCAAACGGATAACATGCCCGGTAGGATCAGAATATACAATCTGTTCACCAATTTCCTTCTCATTCTGATAAGTATCTGAAATATGAATTGGCGAACGATATAAATCATTCTCAACAACGCCACTCATGGTGGTAAATCCTTCCGTAAAAAGAGTTGCATACAATGATGGCAGACTAATACCATAGGTTGCCAGTTTATCTTTTTCGAGATAAACGCTTATCTGTTCTTTCTGCAAGCCGAAACGTCGCAAATTAGAGACTGATTCCACCCGTCGAAGCCGGTTTTCAAGCTCTTCAAGGTAATCTTCCAGTTCCCTGTATGTTTTGTCTTCCGATTCGATGGTAATCAACAAAGCAGATGTATCTCCAAAATCATCATTAGTAATAAGAGCCATCACTCCAGATGGCAATTCAGACTTAAATGCCGCAACTCCATGTTTAAACTTAGACCAAAATTCGTCCTTATCCTTTATGTTATCATTTAACTCAACATGAACGATTACCATTCCATCCTTACTCTCTGTATAAGTCTTCTTCTTCTTTATTTCCTTATAACTAAAAATATACTCTTCCAATGGTTTTGCCAACTGTTCTTCTACTTCGGCCGCTGTAGCTCCGGGGTAAACGCCAATTACGAGACCTTGTCTGATAGTGAATGACGGAAACTCCTGTTTGGGCATTTTATTCAGGGCAAATATTCCAAATAGTACCAACATGGTCACAAACATTATTACAATATGTCGGTGCCGCATTGCTAATTCGATAACACCTATCTTTTTCCTGCTCATTTTATTTCGATTTTCATTCCTTCACTAATTTTCTGCATCCCTTCAACAATCACTTTGTCGCCCTTGGTAAGCTGTCCCGACACGACAACACCATCATTTGTCATCTCTCCGGTTTCAACATAACGACGAGACGCCCGCTCTTTATCGGCAACCCAGACAAACCGTTTACCAGTGTACTCGATCTGAATAGCTTTGTTGGGGATAAGAAATCCTTTCGCTATATTAGAAGAAGTTAAAGATACATTACACACCATTCCAGGCATAAGTTTTGACTGGGGATTGGGCAAATTAATTTTCACATCATACGCATGAGAAAGAGGGTTTGCCTGTATCCCTTTTTCCGTAATTTTTCCGGTAAATTGTTCATTTCCTAACGCTGCAACTCTAATTTGTACCGGTTGACCTATCTTTACGCTGGAGATTTCATTCTCAGGGATAGAAATCTTTACATCCACTGCATCGATCCTGGAAAGTTTAAAAACCTGAACTCCGGGGATAACATTCACACCAACATCAGTAGAACGTTGTGCGATAACTCCACTAAACGGAGCATATAAATGACAATCGTGTAGATTCTTTCCGGCAATTTGCTCCATGGACTTTGCCTGTTCCAGCTGGGTTTGTATTTCCACATACTTTATTTCCGGTAAACTCCCCTTTTCATGCAATGAATTCAAACGGTTATAGGCGTCCTGCGCCTGAATTCGGGAAGCCTTGGCTGCATTGTAGGCATTTTGCAAAAGTTTTTCATCCAAGGAAGCCAGTAACTGACCTTTTTTAACCGGGTTTCCTTCCGAAACAAAAACTTTTTCCACATTTCCACTAACACTAAAGCTGAGTGATGAGGAAAAAGACTCTTCCACTGTACCGACATAACTCTGATAAAACAATGACTCTATAGCTTCAATTTGAATGGTTTTTACAGGAATTGCATTTTCAGAAGCAGATTCATCTTTATGTCCGTTACAACTAACCAAAAACACAAAAAGGAGAAGACCTCCTCCACATTTAATAAATAGTTTCATTTTATTCATATTTACCGATTTCATTCATCCTTATTTTGGGTGCAAAATTGATAATAAAGAACTGGTTCCCCAAGGTTCTTTTAACCGGAAAATTGGTCAATTATTCCTCAAACAATCATTAAACAAATTAAATTAAGCCATTTTACAATATCATATTAGTATAAACAAGAACAATCTCTTTTAAAATTAATTGTATATTTGCCCTCAAATTCTCAATACTTATGAATAATATAAAACAGGCAGGACTTAAGGGGATTTCATTTGATGAAATAAAACAATTGATGGAATCGGATTCAATTTATGATGATATAATCATATCTGATAAATTTACACCTAAACCTCCTTTCGATATGTTTCCAACCCGGATTGAAGGAGTATTGTTTGCCTTTTGTATGCAAGGCGATGCTTATATTCATCTGGGACTTGATTCTTATACAATAAATAAAGGCGAATGTCTGGTTATATATCCGGAGCAGCTCATACAAGCAGAAAAAATCAGTGATGATTTTAACGGACTTATATTTATTTTTTCCCTGACCTATTTAAGCCAATTAAGAATAGACATCCAACGGTTACTTCCACTTTTTGTTTCAGTAAAAAACAATCCGATTTGTCAGTTGAGTGAAGAGGAAGGCATTGCTCTCGTCGATTACTTTATGATGATAAAGAAAAAGATGAAACTTAAAAACCATCCTGACCAACTTAAAATCATTCAAAATATACTTGAAGCAGTATTTTTGGAAATTGGTTACATATACAATAGAAGAAACCAGGGAAAGAGAATAAAACTATCTACTCGCAAAGAGGTTCTTTTTAATCAATTTATCCATGAGATAACAATCCACTACAATGAGGAGCGAAGCGTGTCTTACTACGCAAACAAGTTATGCATAACTTCAAAATATCTTTCCTCTCTGGTAAAGGAAATCAGTGATAAAACTCCGGCCGAATTGATCATTAATTGTGTCATGTTTGAAAGCAAAACCCTGCTAAAAAGTACGGACATGAGTATACAACAGGTTTCTGATCTGCTCAATTTTCCCAATCAGTCTTTTTTTGGCAAATATTTTAAGCGATATGCCGGAATTTCACCTAGTCAATATAAACAAAGCTAAAAAACAAGATAAACGTCCGCGATACCGGTAAACAGATTAGAGTCTGGCTTTGAGCCAGGTTAGTGTAAACGTTGGTTGCAACGATTTCGATGCTCCAGATGTAATTACTACTTAAATAAAAGGGCCCTTGCATCGTATTCAGCTATAGCTCTTTGAGTGGCAGCTCTTCCTGATTCAATTATTTTATCATATTTATTATAATGGAAACTACTATACGAGTTTATTGGGATCTTTATTACAATGTCGGGGTTATATGTTTCTATCGTCATAGACGATATTTGCTGCAACATCAAACTTGCGGATTGGGATAACAGAGAATAGTAGTTGAATTGTTTTATATGCATTTTTTGTAATAAATACGTTCCATTTTTTATAAGAGATAAAGGATTCAATTCAACTTTTACCGGTTTTGAATTTATTATGACAGAAGATTTGTCTTCTTCCAGAATAGAAGAATTTACGTCCACCGCAATCAACAAATCGTTTTCTCTTCGCTTAACACAATTAATTGGAATGGGATTAAGCACAGCCCCATCTATTAAAACCATTTCACCTATTTTAAAGGGAATAAATACAGTAGGAATTGATATAGATGCCCTAATTGCTTCGAATAGGCTTCCTTTATCGAAAACGACCTCCTTTTTGTTTTTAATATCTGTTGCTACTGCAGTAAATGAGATAGGCAAATCTTCTATATTTACATCTGGAACAATCTTTTTAAGTTCGTTTATTATTTTATCTCCTTTTACAAACCCATTCGTGCTAATCGTAAAATCTGCAAGATTGAAAATCGATTTTTTGTCAAGGTAGCTGAACCAACTTTTACAAACGTCTAAATTCCCTGAAGCATACAATCCACCAACCATCGATCCCATTGAAGTTCCGGATACCGATTTTATTTCAAATCCCTGTCGTTGTAATTCCTCAATCACACCGATGTGCGCAAGGCCTCTTGCCCCTCCGCTAGATAAAACTAATGACACTGTCTGTTTCAAGATCGCTTTATTTTTTCAAGTAAAAAATTCTCCGGATGTTTAGCAGTAATGTCATCATACATTGTATTTATCTGATACATTACAGTATTTATATTCTCAGGTCTCTCGATTATTCCTTTTATCCCAACTTCTCTTTTTTGATAATCGAGATAGGCTACAATAATAGGTACTTCCGCTTTCGTTGCCATATAATAAAAACCCTTATTCCATTTAGGACATTTGTCAAAAGTCCCTTCCGGAGAGATAATAATATGTAAGGATTTTGTTTCTTCAAACAATTTGGTAATCTGATATATGGCATTCCTACCAATTATACCTCGAATAGGAATAGAACCGTACCATTTCATCAGAATATTCATAGGGAAAAAGAACAGTTCTTTTTTGGATAAAAATTTATGTTTAACGCCAATCTCATTCATTAAGAGTTTGCCATAAAGAGCATCGTAATAAGATGTGTGAGGGGCAAATATTGTAATACTTTTATCAACATTAGGAAATTCACCTTTGACTTTCCATCCCAAAACTTTTGTAAGAATAAATCCAGATATCGTTCTCATCGTTTATTATTATAACTATCTAAGTAAAATTTATCTACCAAATTAAATTTATCTTGATGCAAAGATAGATGTCTTTTTGACTATATAGGTTTTTATGTCAGTTTATTTTAATATATTTAACTATTACTCATCATTAAAATAGAAGCTAAAGTCTTTTAATAAGTATTTTTAAACCATCAGCGGCGCTAGTAAATGGTTTAATTAGAAAAAAATGCTGAAAGTTTTGTGATTTGTCAGGTTTTGAATACTTTTGACGAATAAACAATATTAGTCAGTTTATATGTCTGAAGTAGATGTAAAAAATTTAATTATTGAGTCTGCAACCAAATTTTTCTCAAAGTTTGGATTTAATAAAACCCGTGTAGACGAAATTGCCAGACATACTCACAAAGCAAAAGGAGTTATATATTATTACTTTAAAAGCAAGGAAGAACTTTTCAACGAGGTATTAAAACAAGAATTAGGCTCGGTACAGGCTGAATTGAGTCAGATTATTATTGAAGGTTCAGACTCATTAACTACACTCAAAGAATATATTCTTGTTCGCTTAAAATTATTACATGATGCAGTAAACTATCACGAAACCCTTAAAGCTGATTTTTTTGAAAAGTATTACTTCGTTAAAGATGTCCGAGACAATTTTAATAATTTCGAAAGAAATCAGCTGACCTATATATTAAAAAAGGGAAAAGAGGAAGGGTATCTTGATTTCAAAGATATAAATTCGGCAGTAAATATAATCATGATGGTTCTTAACGGAATAGAGATACCTCTGTTCTTGCAGAATAAATATGCCGAATATGAATCCACTTTTGATGAGCTAGCAACAATGATTGTTTCTGGCTTAAGAAATCAGAAACAAAATAAAAATCTTTAGATTACCCGCTTGTCATTCTTCGATGGGATAAAACTCATCCGATCTATTCGTTTTTTAGACTTACAGCTTTAGGAGAAACAATGATTGTAAATATTGTTCTATAATTCGGACAAGATGGTCAATACATCGAATCCACCTAAATATTCCATAAGGGAGCTCCTTAAAAAACGAAGTTTGGAACAAAAATCACGTTTAATAGAACTCTATTTATATTCAGTAATAGCCGACTTTTGCAATATCGAAAGCGCATTGTGTAATGCGCTTTAAAAAACATTTATTGCATTGCAGCAAATGTGAGATGATTTTAATTACAAATCAAAAAAGTCGAATATGTTCATTAATGCTATAGGATATTATATTCCTGAAACAAGAATCTCAAATGATTATTTTACAAAAATAAATGGTATTGCAAGCGATTGGATTTTACAGAGGACAGGCATTCTCTTTCGTTCCAGAGCCAGTGAAAAAGAAACCATGAACTATATGTGCAATGAGGCTATAAAGAATTCACTTCCCCGCTTACCCTATAATATAACAGATATTGATTTAATCATATTTGCATCATATACCCCATCTGATACTATTGCGACAGCGGGCCATTTTATTCAAAAAAAATACAACATAGCAAAAGCTAAAGTATTTTATATATCATCGGCATGCTCATCAGCTATTAGCGCCATGGAAGTTATAAAGTTGTTTTTAGAGACAAGCTGTTCTAAAAAAGCCCTATTGATCTGCGCAGAGAGAAATTCAACCTATTCTAATGATAAAGATTGCAAATCCGGCCATTTATGGGGAGATGGAGCCGTCGCATATTACTTTTCCAATAAGCGTTTTGTAAAAAATGAACCAAAAGTTATTGATATAATATCACAAGGTCTGGGACACATTGGACAAGGTCCCGAAGGTGTATTTCTTGACCCGCTAAATGGTGGACTACAAATGCCAAACGGTAAAGATGTTTTCATGCAGGCCTGTAAATACATTACTCAAAATACAAAAGATATAATAGAAAAAAATGGTTATACGCTCGCTGACTTAACCTACTTTATAGGACATCAGGCTAATAAGCGAATTTTGCAGAATGTAATTAATCAACTGGGATTACCTGAGGAGAAATCATTATCTAACATAGAGGAATTAGGCAATACTGGCTCGGCAAGCGCCTTGTTGGTTTTCGCTCAGAATTACGAACAGTTCCATTTTGATGACCTAATATGTATATCGGTATTTGGAGGAGGATATTCTGCAGGCGCATGCCTTATCAAAATAGTGTAATAATATTCAATTTCAAGACTTCAAAAACTAAAAATCAAAATAATATAGAATCATAATAGTTTTTTTATACAAAGAAAACAGCTACTGTGAAGTAGAAGCTTTGGCTGAAACTGTAAGAGATAAACTTGAGATAGAGGAAATGTATCCGGTTATTCTGGTAAGAATGAAAAATGCCCGCCTCCTGGCATTTTCACCAAGGAGACAGGCAAATTCTATTATCGGCATTAACTAATTGTTATTTAAATACTTTAAAACGCTCATCCAATGGCTTGAATTCCTTCTCTCCTGGTCCTTGTACCGGAATACCAAAAGGCATTTCAGCTATCAATTTCCAAGAAGCAGGCAAATTCCACTGTGCCTGAACTGCCTCGTCTATCAATGGATTATAATGTTGTAAAGAAGCGCCAAAACCTTCTTCTTCCAACAGCGTCCAAACTCCCAACTGGTGCATTCCTGAAGTATGTTGAGACCAAACAGGAAAATTGTCCGCATAAGATGGAAAAGCATCCTGCAATCCTTTAACCACATCCTGGTCTTCGAAAAACAACACAGTTCCATATCCTGAAGCAAATGCTCCATTAATTTTAGATTCTGTAGCACCGAAAGCATTAGCCGGGACAATCTTACGAAGAGTATCTTTAGTAATTTCCCAGAGTTTTTTATGATTATCTCCCAATAAGAGAACAACACGGGATGATTGTGAATTAAAAGAGGAAGGTGTATGCAAAATCACATGAGAAATAAGTTCCTCAATGGTCTGATCTGGTACCAGAGATTTGTTACTCAATGCATAATAAGTTCTTCTATGCTTAAGCGCATCTTTAAAAGTATTTGCCATAATGATTTATTTTATTGTCCAATACATCTAAAACAATCAACTATGGAAAATGTTTACTCTTTGAAGTTATTGATGCGACGTTCAAGAAGCACATAGAAAAGACAGAGTAAAAGGATAACAACAACAAAATAAATCCACCTATAGGGGAATAAAATTAAATAGCCAGCAACAACAAGCGATTGAACAGATGCAAACATTGCCGATACAGCCACCGGAGAAAAATTCCGCTTTACAACCAACAATTGATAAATGTGATTTCCTTCTGCTTCAATAATACTCTCGTGTCTGGCAATTCTATAAAAAAGAGTAAGCAGTGTGTCAACAAAATAAACTATCAAAAGAATCAGATAGCTCATATCATGGGAAACAGTTATCAGCTTACCCAAAGCAAATAAAACGATGATAGCAAGCATACCCGCACCAGCCTCTCCGCCAAAAGCCCGCATTCTGAATTTTAAGTTTGCAAAGCAAAGAATAACAGAAGTTAAAACGGCAATCCACAGGTACATGGCATCCATAAAAGGAACCATACGTGCGTTAATAAACCCAAGGACCAATAAGACAACAAAACTGGACCCTCCGCTAATTCTGTTTACTCCATCCATTGCCCTGAAAGCATACATAATTAGAAGCGAACTCATTAATAAAATTAATATCAGAATCCACGAATGAGTCTCATAGAAGTTCAAGTCCAGATACATAACTAAAAGAGAACCCCATAAAGCCATGTGTTGAATAAAAGTTGGAACTGGTTTAATTGCGTTCCAGAACCCAACTAAGGCCAACAAAGAAATTGAAATAAAAAACCAGGGATACATGAAATTGTGTATAACACTAAAAATCAACATTCCCACATAAAAAAGCAGTCCGGCGCCACTCCATATAGGGCGTTCATCTTTCCTTCGATCCTGTAAAGCAGAGAACAAGGACGTTTTATCCATCAATCGGATATAAAACTGCTCAGTTAATATTAAAACGATCGCAATTAATATATAAATCATTTTTAACTATTTCAGCAAATACATATGTTTTCTAAACCATTCTTCTTTCAAAAAGGCAGTAAAGGTAATGTTTTTTATTTTACCTTCAAACTAAATCCGTTCAATTAAAAAATATTAATACAATTTTGGTCTTTCAAGATTAGGACTTTGAGTTACTAAAGTATATACTTTGGCGAATCAAAGTATATACTTTCTGACCAAAAAGTACCTGGAAAATTTTGTCTTTCCGGGTACTTTTTTCTCTTCCCGGAAAAGTTTATATTAAAAATAGCCTTCACTCCTTCACTTTTGCCATCAACAAACAGGATATCAAATAATTGACGGTGAAGGCTAGCTCAAATTAGCCTTCACTTTTCCCTAAATAGCCTTCACTTTTGGCATCAAAGCCTTCACTTTTTAGAATAAAACTGAAAATACATCCTCTTTTTTGAGACGGAAAATTCATTTTCTAAAAACCAGTTAGTTAATTGCCTGTATTTTCTCAGGTTCTTTTGATTTGTTATAATCCTTGTTTTCCTGAGAGTCATTGGATGTTTCATTACTCGTTTTTACAATATTCATATAGTTGAAGCGTAATTCGGTGGAGTGTTTGGAGTGTATAGTTTAGTGAGAAGGTCAACCTTAACTACCAAAAATAAATAATATTTTTTAACCTTAATCGTCATCTATAATAAAAATGACAATAAAATTAATCCCAAGATAAAAAATACTTAGAATTAAATTTTAAATACAACGTATCATCCTTATCTTATGAGACTTATATCACACTACACCACAATCAGGAATTATATAATTACACAACACAGAAACCTCACAACAACAGGTCTATCATTGTTATAATTATTTAATATACTCTAATTATAGTAAACTTCAATACACTTAGGAATTATTTTTGTTCTTTTGTAGGTATTCGAATTTGAGCAAACGCATTATTTATCGTATTGTATATTTAGAATTTACGTCGAGTTATTTTATTTTGACTAGTTTATTCATTTCACTTTGCTTTTCGGGTAAGCAAAAAATATTAAACCATAATTAAATTTATTATGAATAGATTGGTATGCCAATTATATAGTGATAATTCTGAATTAAATACATCCTCTGAACATGTAAACAGTAGATGTAAAAACTATACTTCCAATTGTAATCCTGGGTTCATATTTTCATCTTATGAAAAAGGAGAAAAAATTGACTTTGAAACTTCAGATAAGAACAAAATTTTCTTTATCTGTAGTGGTCAACTCAGGATTAATCTAACGAAAAAGGATCTGAATGTATTTGATGCAGGTCATCTGTTTCTAAGGATAAAAGACAAAGAGAGCATAGAAGGTGTAGCAACTAAAGATACATCTTTGGTTGCTCTGCAATTCGACAATCTAATAAACCTATGCGAACAGATGTCGTTAGAAAGCATTACAAACGATATTCCTGTAGAAGACATAGAGATGGAGACATTAGAAATGAATGAATCCATGAATCTTTTCATTTTAAGCATTATCAATTATTTAAACACCGGCGTATCCTGTAAACAATTTTATAAAATAAAAGAAAAAGAGTTCTTTTTACTTTTACATTTAACTTACGACAGGAAAAAGATAGCACGTTTTCTTTCTCCGGTATTAAATAGCCAAAATAACTTTATTACTCAGGTGTTAATTAATTTCACCATCGACTGTAATGTTACAGAACTAGCAAACAGATGCAATGTATCTACAAAAACATTAACCCGAAAGTTCAAAGTGCACTTCAACGATACTCCTTATCAATGGATTATCCAACAAAAAAACAAGTTCATTTTGGAGAAATTAACTCAACCCTATGTGAATGTAAAAAATCTGTCTCAAGAAATTGGATTTGCTACTCCATCTCATTTTGTAAATTATTGCAAGCGATATCTCAACAATACTCCTCGCTCAATATACAAAGAACTGAACAAGAAGCAAATGTAAATATAACTATCATTCATATTATTTATAATAAATAGCGTTATTCATGGGAAAGACACCATATTTTGAAGATAAGAAAGCATATGATGCTTACATAAAGAAATGGAGAATAATCCAAACATGTAGTATAGTTGTTTTAATCCTGATACTACTATTCTTACTATATTTAGTTTATCAAGAGGTAGTATGTGACGTACCTGTACTCGATTGGCTATAATCTGATGTATAAACTCCGGATTGATTAATTCGGATAATAATTTAAAATCCCGAAATACTCTTAATTCCGGGATTTTGTATTTTGTCAACAAAGTAATGCTGTTGGTCAAATAAAGTTGACAGAGATAATCTTCATATCTAGATTTGCATAAAAACAAATCTTATGAATCGGACCAACTTTGTTATTACGTTACTTATAATCCTTGTAACCCATCCACTCTATGCGCAACAAAGCATCGCAATCTCGGGAAATGTGTTTACATGCGACAAACTTCCGGCCGAAGGAGCCAATATTGTCTTACTAAACAGCAGAGACTCTGTCTTCGTTACTGGTACAGCCGTGGACGAAAGGGGTAACTTTCGCCTAAAGGATCTTACAACCGGGGATTACCTTATCGAGATGTCTATGCTTGGCTTTCAGAAAGAGGTAAAAAGCGTTTATCTTAATGGAAAAAATCTCATTCCGTTGGATACAGTATATTTAATACCGGATGCTATGAAACTAGGATCGGTAGAGGTTGTTGCCAAAAGACCACTGATTGAAATTCAGGCCGATAAAACGGTAATCAATCTGGACGCATCTATTATCAATACTGGTAAAAATGCATTTAATGTGCTTGAAACACTTCCTGGTGTATTCATTAATAATAAAGGAAACGTATCTCTAAATGGAAAAAATGGAACAAAAGTCATGCTCGACAGCCGGACTTCTTATCTGGAGGGAGAAGAACTTGTAAGCTATCTAAAATCCATCCCCTCTTCGTCCATCGAAAAGATCGAGCTAATTACAAATCCGTCCTCGAAATACGATGCAAGCGGAAATTCGGGAATCATAAATATCCGTACAAAAAGAAACCGGACAGTCGGTTTCGACTTAGGTATAAATACAAACTTCGAGCAAGGTAAATATGGAAAAACCAATAACAACCTGTCATTTAATCACCGAAACGGAAAGTTTAATCTCTTTGGCATGTATGGCTATTACACAGGGCACAACTACGTGGATTTACAAGTATTCCGAAAACTGAACAAAACAAATCCAGTATATAATTCAACTTACAACCAGGATAGTTACAGAAAACGCAACGACAGATCGCACTACTATAAAGCAGGGATACAGTATTTTGCGTCTTCACAAACCTCATTCGAATTATCGGCCAACGGATACAAAAACAATAGGACTGAGAATGGTTCCATGAGTTCATCATTCAATAATTATATTGGAATAAGAGACTCTTCTATTAGTTCGTCGACAGATAACGAAAACAGAAGGAATAACTTCAACGCCAGCATGGGAATGCTGCATAAAATTGACAGCGCAGGAAAAGAACTGAGCTCTTCATTCGATTATCTGCATCATTCTGTAAACAATGATCAATTTCATAACGACATTTTTGCTTACGAGAAAAATCCCGGTTCAAAATCTGAATCTAAAGGGCTAAAAAAAGGGACTATCATTTTGTATTCCGGAAGAGTAGATCTGACTTACCCTGTATCCGAAAAATTGGTTTTCGATGCAGGATTAAAATCCATATTGGTTAAAATTGACGATATTTCTGATTATAAAAATAAGACAATTGAAGGGTGGCAACCGGACTACGGATTAAGTACTCGCTTTTTATATAAGGAAAACATTAACGCTATGTATGCAAGTAGCCTTATATCAATAAATTCGATAGTACTGGAAGCGGGAATTAGATTGGAGAACACGCATATCAAAGGGAATTTACCAGGCAACAAAGTCGTTCGGGACTCGTCGTTTACCAAGTCATATACAAATCTGTTTCCTTCAATTTCACTAAGTTATTCATTTCTAAAAAAGAATTCGCTGAACCTGTCTTACCGAAAAAGGATTGACCGGCCCAATTACCATGATATGAATCCTTTTGTTTATATTTTCGACTCCTATACATACGAACAGGGAAATACAGCCTTACAGCCACAGTTCGCTGATAACTTTGATTTTTCTTACATTTACAAAAGCAATTATAGACTTACTTTATTTTATAGCCACACAAAGGATGTCATTGCCAAATCTTTTAAAATGAGTGAGACCAATAACCGGGTATATGTAATGCCAATGAACCTGGCCACTTATAATTCGTATGGTGTAAAAGCAAGTGTTGGAAATTTATCACCACTTACATGCCTTCAATCCAGTCTTAACATCGGACTTACCCGTAACGAATACGCCTGGAATATGCCGTTGAATGCAAGCAAAAGTGGAAAAACGACACTAATGATGCATCTTAGTAACCGTATTCTGTTTGCTAAAGGATGGGCAGCCGAAATAACCGGTTATTATAATGGGAAAATGGCTCTGGGGCAGATGAATATTGCTTCATTTGGACAGTTATCTGCCGGAATTCAAAAAAAGTTATGGAATGATAAAGCAACCATTTCCATATTTTCGAACGATATCTTTCATACGAACCGGGTTAATATGAATACAATGATAGAGCAAAGCGTTGTAAGAACATACGAGAAAGAAGACCGGTGCCTGTTGGGCATCTCTTTTTCATGGAAGTTTAAGAAAGGATATGAATCGAAAGAATTTAAGAAAAAAGGAGAAGCGTTTGATTCAAAACGTATAAATTTGTAAAACGACAAGCATCTTATGAAAAATAACGATAAGCATATAAAACGATTTGGTGTATGGTACTGGACAGGTCCCCTCATCTTATCTGTAATTATCACAGCAGGTATCCGACTTGTCACCGATATTCCTATGGGATACAAATTCTGGGAAAGGCCGTTGATATATAACCTTATCGAATGGGTTTCAACCTTGATCATCGCGTTCCTTTTTCAGGAGATTTTAGCCTATCTTCTTAGAAGGAACAACCGCGATACAAACAAGCTGAATATAAAAAAGCTGTTGATGGAGTATTTTATCATAATGATATTAGGAATTATCATTATTAATCCTTGCCTTGTTATTATTCACTATTTCACGAATGATCCGCCCGGATTGGACGATTTCGTAATTGCCAGCGTTATCGTTGACTTGATTCTAATCATTAACTACTCCTTTTACCGGGGCGGACAAATTCTTAATGCTTACATTGAACAGCAATTACAGACTGAAAAAATACGAAGCATGCAAATGGAAAGCGAATTAAAGTACCTCAAAGCACAGTTTCGCCCGCACTTTTTGTTTAATGCGCTGAATACAATCTATTTTCAGATAGATGAAAACAATACCGCTCCTCGCGAAACAATAGAAAAACTTTCCGATCTGTTACGCTACCAGTTGTACGATGTAAATCAGATGGTGACAATCGAGCAGGAGTTCAAATTCATACAAACCTATATAGATATGCAAAAGATGCGGATGAAGGAAACACTAAAGCTGGATTTTTCTTTCGATCCGCAACTTAAAAAGCAACAAATACATGCCCTTCTGCTATTCCCTCTTATCGAAAATGCCTTTAAATATGTAGGGGGCGAGTATTGGATCCGGATTAATGCCTATCTGGAGAATAAAACTGAATTGGTTCTGAAAGTTGAAAACGCCATTCCGGCAAATGGAAATTTTTTAGGCAATAAGGGTGGAATCGGATTGGAAAATCTGCAGAGGCAACTCGAACTTTTGTACCCTGAAAAACACAAGATAAGCACGAATAAAACTTCCGGCATTTATACTGCGATTCTTGAAATTAAGTTGAATAATCCGGATGAGTACGCCGGCAATAATAAAGTATTAGCATGAAACTAAGGTGTATCATAACCGACGACGAACCCATTGCCCGCAAGGGGCTGCAAAGCTACGTGGGAAAAATTGACTTCCTTGAACTGGTTGGCGTATGCGAGGATGCCATTCAACTAAACAGCATGCTAAAAGCCCATCAGGTGGACTTACTTTTTCTGGATATAGAGATGCCTTATATGTCTGGAATTGATTTATTAAACAGCCTGAATATCCTACCTAAGGTAATAATTACCAGTGCTTATGCCGAATATGCTATAAAGGGATACGACCTGGAAGTGAGTGATTATCTGCTGAAACCCATCTCTTTCGAACGGTTTCTGAAGGCTGTCAACAAAGTGTACGATCAGGCAACCCCGGCTGCTGCTCCGCAAACACAGGAATATTTTTTTGTAAAAACCACTTTGAAGCTGGAAAAACTATGCTTTAAAGATATTCTGTATATCGAAGGCGTCGAAAACTATGTGGCAATACAAACAAACGATGGGAGGGTAATTACCCATTCCACCCTACGTACTATCCTGCAAAACCTTCCCTCAAATCGTTTTGTTCAGGTACATAAATCGTTTATAGTAAATATTGGAACTATCAACTCCATTGAAGGAAACATGCTGGGGATTGGTAAATTTAAAATACCTGTTTCCAGAACTTTCAAGGAGCAGGCGCTGGAGACCATTCTGAAAAACAAACTCATAAAAGAAAGCTAATCCGTTCGTTCTTCCTTTTTCCGGAATTAAAATGTACATTTGTGCATTGGATAAAACAAAGAACAAGATATGATACGGAAATTACTGTCGCTTCCTCCAAATTTGGTTGATTGCTTTCATGAACTGGAAAACGCATCCAGAGAAGAATGGTTTTGCACATCCGATCCTGTAGGATCCAAACTTGGATCCGGAGGAGGAACTACATGGCTACTTGAGGCTTGCAGGGAAAATGAAGACAATACAACGGAAAGTACCGAATGGCTTGCCAGAGAAAAACGTATTCTTCTGCATGCAGGCGGACAGAGCAGACGCCTGCCCGGTTATGCTCCTTCGGGAAAGATACTTACTCCTATTCCCGTCTTCCGCTGGGAACGCGGTCAGCGGCTGGGACAAAAACTCCTGGATTTGCAGCTACCCCTTTACGAGCGGATCATGAATCTGGCTCCCGATTCCATGCATACCCTTATTGCCAGCGGAGATGTGTACATCCGTTCGGAAAAAGCGTTGCAACCCATTCCCGAAGCCGATGTGGTTTGTTACGGTCTTTGGGTGGAGCCTTCACTGGCTACTCATCACGGGGTATTTGTTTCAGACCGCAAGCATCCGGACGCCCTTGACTTTATGTTGCAGAAGCCGTCGCTCGAGGAGCTCGGATCGCTTGCCAAGACGCACCTCTTTCTTATGGATATTGGCATCTGGTTGCTCAGCGACCGTGCTGTTGAACTTCTTATGAAACGTTCCGAAGGCGACGGAGCCAACGGATTAAAATATTACGACCTTTATTCCGATTTTGGCCGTGCTTTAGGTACGAATCCTAAAGTAAAAGACCCTGATATCAACCAACTTTCGGTGGCTATTCTGCCCTTGCCCGGTGGCGAATTTTATCATTATGGCACCAGCCGCGAGCTTATATCCTCCACGTTGTCCGTTCAGAATCTGGTACGCGACCAGCGCGAGATTATGCACCGTAAGGTAAAACCCAATCCGGCTATGTTCGTTCAGAATGCCATCATGAAAGGACCTCTCACAGCCGAAAACGAAAACGTTTGGATAGAAAACAGCTACATTGGAAACCGTTGGAAACTAAGTCAAGGTAACATCGTTACAGGAGTTCCGGCAAACGACTGGGAGCTATCGGTTCCGGCTGGAATATGTGTGGATGTTGTCCCTGTTGGAAATACGTCGTGGGTAGCTCGTCCATACGGACTAAATGATGCATTTAAAGGAGAGCTATCCAATAAACATACGTTGTGGATGGGGAAACCCGTGAGCGAATGGTTTATTGCCCGCGGAATTGAATCCGAAAAGGAATTGAAAGGAAATACAGACGACTTGCAATCGGCAGCCATTTTCCCGGTTTGCGAATCCATTGAAAATCTGGGAGTTTTGTTACGTTGGATGATAAACGAACCCGGGCTGGCAGAAGGCAAAGCCCTGTGGCTAACTGCCGAAAAACTATCTGCGGATGAGATATCGGCAACAGCCAACTTATCCAGGCTATATGCTCAACGCACCCTTTTCAGACAAGATAACTGGACGCAGTTGGCGGATAATTACGAGCGAAGTGTGTTTTATCAGCTCAATTTGTCCGATGCCGCCAATGAATTTGCACGTGGAGGTTTAGCCGTTCCGCCTGCATTGCCGGAAGACGCCCCGCTACTGAGCCGCATGCACAACCACATGTTCCGAGCACGCACGCTTCGCCTTAAAGGCGATAGCAATTACACCGACGATGAAAAAGCCTCATTCGCTTTACTTCGCGAGGGTTTGGCCGGATCTGTTTCCGACAACAAACAGGAGCCACACCTCAGTGTTTTTTCCGATCAGATCGTATGGGGACGCAGTCCCGTTCGTATCGACCTTGCAGGGGGATGGACGGATACACCGCCTTTCTGTCTCTACTCTGGTGGTAATGTAGTAAACATGGCCATCGAATTAAACGGTCAGCCACCCCTGCAAGTCTACATCAAACCAAGTAAAACCTTCCAAATAGTGCTTAGGTCTATCGATCTGGGAGCCATGGAAGTAATAAGTACTTACGAGGAACTGAAAGAGTTTACCAAAGTAGGTTCGCCTTTCTCTATTCCCAAAGCAGCCCTTTCGCTGGCAGGCTTCGCACCGCAATTCGGAACAGGCTGCTACCCTACCCTTGAAGAACGACTTAAAGAATTCGGATCGGGTATCGAAGTTACACTGCTTGCGGCAATTCCTGCAGGATCCGGGTTAGGCACAAGTTCGATACTTGCCGCCACAGTATTAGGAGCCATAAACGATTTCTGTGGATTGGCATGGGATAAAAATGAAATATGCAGACGTACGCTGGTGCTGGAGCAATTGCTTACCACCGGTGGCGGATGGCAGGATCAGTACGGAGGCGTACTGCAAGGAGTAAAACTTTTGCAAACCGGACGAGGTTTCGATCAGCTTCCATTGGTCCGTTGGTTACCCGATTTTATTTTCAACCGTACGGAATACAAAGCATGTCATTTGCTCTACTACACCGGAATAACCCGAACAGCCAAAGGCATACTGGCAGAAATTGTAAGCGGCATGTTTCTGAATTCCACCGAACATCTGGAGCTATTGCAGGAAATGAAGCTGCACGCGCTGGATACATACGAAGCTATTCTACGGGGAAATTTTGCAGAAACAGCGGCTTTGGTTGGAAAGTCGTGGCGACTCAACAAAGCACTCGACAGCGGAACCAATCCTCCTTCAATAGAATCCATCATTGCACAAATCAAAGATTACACGTTAGGGTACAAACTTCCGGGGGCCGGAGGAGGAGGTTATCTGTATATGATCGCCAAAGATCCTTTGGCTGCAATTCGGATTCGTGAGATTCTCACCCAGAATCCCCCCAATACCAACGCAAGGTTCGTGGATATGAATCTATCAGACAAAGGGCTTCAGATCAGCCGGTCTTAATCTGGAAATCAGATCTCAGCAGCACTGAATAACACAGAACTATCAGGTGCTCATAAAAAAAATGCGGTCGTGGACGTTATTAAACGAGTCCACGACCGCAAAACACAAAACAAAGAAAATCCACCTTAACAGAGGGGTCCTTCCCCTCTTGGATTTGAAATTGAGTCTATAAGAAAAGAGAACACATATATTATTTCATGAGCTTTTTTTCCAACACACGCATAAAGTAACCACCCACAACCGAACGGGCCTGGAAGCCGCGCTGTGTTCCGTCGGAAGTCATATGCCAGTCACTCAAAGGCACACGCGTCGTGGTTTCGTTTGCATATTTCCATACCGGATTCACCAACGCATCAAAGTCGGCTTGCGATCCGGTTAGACAAGCAGTCCAAATAATCCAGTCCGATTTTGTATAATCTTCGCGGTTATCCAGAGGCAAGCCAAAGGCATTTTGTTTTGTTTTATAGTAAGCAAGCTCGGTAGCAGCCACTTCGGTTGGGAAAATATTGAAACCAAGCAGACGATCCCATACCAGGTTGTACTTCTGACTCCAGGTTCCCGGCTGATCGAACGTTAGCTTGTAATGATCGCCATCCTTCGCCATGTCCACCCACTTGGCAGCCATATCGCGTGCCGACTGCATATACTGTGCCTCAACATCTTTCTTTCCAAGCATTCCGGCCAGTTTACCATAACCGGCAACCCCCATAATGGCCTTGATGGATAAGTTGGTATTATGAGCAAAGTGACCCGCAAAGTCGTCGGTACACAACTGATTTTCAGGATCCAACCCCTCCTTCTGCAGATAATTGGCCCAGATAGTCAGCACATCCCAATGTTTGGCTGCATAATCGGCGTTGCCTTCCACACAAGCGATCGCGGTAGTTAATATCAACATGTTACCCGATTCCTCCACAGGCATATCCCCACCGTACGTCTGACCGTTAGCCAACGGATAAGTACCCACATCGTGCGCTGCAAAAGGTTTGGTCCACTGCCCACTCTCGCTGTAATAAAAAATCGGATTAAGCATTCCCTTCAGCAAATCGGGGTTATACACCAGAAACATAGGAGCCGAAGGATAAGTAACATCCACCGTACCTATAGAACCATTGCTAAAGTTTTCTTTAGACAAGAACAACAAATTACCCTCCTTATCAGTCACCAGTTTATGTGCGGCAATTGCCTGTCGGTAAGCCAAAGCACACAATTCGGCATACGCTTTGCCTCCGGCAGCAGCTGCATCCGCCATCATTTGCTTGTCAAACTCACCACAACGCTTCATCATCTCCTGGTAAGTACGTTCACCACTTTCGAAAGCCTTGTAAATATCTACTTTGCCGTCCTGCTTCCAATAAGCCATCCGGTTATCATTAAAATACTGAATGGCATACAAATCATCATAACCAATCATCAGGTGACCACCCGTTTTCTTGTCGCCCACCTTGCCCAGATTATCTGTAAAGGCCAGCACAGTCATCTCTTTCTGCATGTCTTCGGAAGTACGGCCGGCTTCGGGACTCAACGTTCCGGTAGTCATAAATTCCTTCTTACTGTCATAGTAAGAGTTCAATTTCAATGCAGTGCTTGAATTTTCGGTAGAAGCCAGATAAAAATACCCCCAATCGATTCGTAAGTCGTCGCCTTTCTTTCCTAACACAGCTTGTTCGGTCGTTCCGGTTTTAAGATAACTTATTCCATTCTTGCTTCCCTTTTCGAAAGTTACCGGCTGTTCTATCTTATCTACGGCCCACTGAGGTGTAGCTTCCACATAAATCTGCACATCATGCGATGCCCCGTCTGTAGAACGAACCTGATAAGTCAGGTAATTAAACGGAGAAGTCATTACGTTAAGATCATCCATCAGCATGGGAGCCGTAAAGATCACATCCAAATCAACCGGTCCGCAACGGAAGGTATAGAACGTTTGGGTTGGCAGCACATTGGCAGAAAGTTGTTCGGCTTTTGCTTCAAAGGTATCTCCTCTTTTCACTTTTTTCATGATACCAAAGTCAACGTATCCACCGCCCACATCATTCATACAATGAGCAGCAATCACGTTGCCGGTAGGTTTCAATGTAGCAGTCACTTCGGCCGGTATTTCCTTGATCAGATCATAGTTCAATCCACGGCCCGTGGTAGCAACCTCTATTCCATTGATATATATTTCAATATTATCATCGTGCGAAAATTTCAGAAAAAGAGACTCTTTGCTTACATCCTCCGTTAAATCGAAACTGCGTCGTACCCAGATATCCCTGCTGTTCCAGACTGTTTCACGGTTGGGATTTTCATCTGTTCCGAAAGCTCCCACTCCTTTTCCCCAGCCGGTTGGTTGATAATCGGCAGCCATCCAGTTCCCTGCAGGCTTCTTTTCTGTATAAAAACCTTCCCATTTAGTGCTTGCAGCAGTTTCCAAAACAGGCAAAAGAGGGATCTCTTCCCTGCCCATAAAACGATAGGACTTTCCGTCCACCCGGATGCCACCCAATAAAGGAAAAGATTTACCAGTCCAATGTTTAGTCTCCTCTTCATTAAGTTTATCGGAGAACGACCATGCGCTGGTGTATGGGTCGATGGTTACCAGAGGATAAGCCGGAGCTCTCAGCGAATTAGTCTCCGCTGGCTCGAAAGCGACTGTCGACTTCGACACATTGCCGCATCCTGTAACCGCGAGTAATAAAGATAATAAAGCCAAATTCTTTTTCATGCTTTCTGGTTATAGTATTTATTATAAACTACTAATAAGACGCAAAAAAAAGGATTATCCCCTAAAGAGAAAAGAATATTTTACACTTCTATCTCCACAAAAAGGTCAACACAACAAGTCCATGCATAAATAGTAACTATTTATGCATGGATTATACAATTAAATACAAATATAAAATCCTATAAACTAATCCTCTACAAAAGCAACTTGAGAAATCATCAAATTAGGCCCTGAAGTGGCTTTGGCTTTTAGCACAATTACCCCATCATTAGAATCTTCCCTCATCACATGTAATTTAACCCACTGGCCTTTACCATTGTGTTCATCCAGTTTATAATCTCTTCCTTCAAAATTGATCAACCCTTTTCGTCCGTCATCGCTCCAGTCGTGAAAAAACACATAAAGAGAACCAATTACACCAGCCGGACATTTAACCTCTAATCTTATGTCTTTACCCTGCCAGGCAGCACCCTGTTCGTCTTTCCACGTTCCATCGCACGTAACAATATAATCGGTTCCTTTTTTCACCTCAAAAGCGTCGTTCAATTTACTCCATGAAACATCCTGGTTAATCTCCTTTTGCTTTGACGCGCACTTTATATAAAGAATAGATTGGGCAAACTCTTTAGGAGCTTCGCTCTTGACTGGCTCAACAAAGGAGAAACGAGTACGGCAATCTCCTATTGTTATCTCTTGTTCAGGATTAAATTCCTGCGAATTCATATAAGAGAGCAAACTATGTTTCAATTGTTTGGCAACCGGATTAGCATCGTCCTTCAAGCTAAATCCTGAAATCAACAGTTTCCCTCTTGCCACCTTCATTTCAAAAATAGCCCCCAGCTTGTTGTTCCTGTGAAAATCATCCACAGGTTGCGCTATTGGCTTATAGTTTTCGGGCATGTCATTCAAATAAAACGCACGGGCATTCTTGTAAATAGACTGCCATTGCCAGTCGCTGTGGTAATCTGAAGGAAACTGAGCCAAAGCAGGATGATTGTCGCGAACCAGCATTCCAATCGTATTCTTACCCTGACCGGGGAAGAAAGTCAGCGACCAGTAAAGCGGATAAAAGCTGATCGGATCGGATGTAACATCTGTACCTAAAGCCGAAGCATCAAGCAACACACTCTTGCCGGCATGAAGCATTTTTTCTGCTTCAGCATCAAAACGGTCTGTTACATAAACATCCCCCTGAACAACCCGTTGTTTTGCCGGATATACCCAAATATTCCAGGTATTCTTTATCGGACGCTCTGCCAGACCAACCTCGATTGTCAGCTTGGAAGCCTTGTTAACAGCAGATAACTCGCATCGTATTACACCTGATTTATCAGACGAAGCCTGCTTAATTAATTGAGAAGGAAAAGTACCCTGGTCAATTACATTTCCCAATTCATCTTTAATTTTCCAATAAACAGCATCTGTAATATCATAGTCTCCATAATGAGCCAACTGCACAGTAGCCGTAAATGCTTCCTCATTTTTCCACACAAACTTAGGCAAACGGAGCAATGGAACAATGGAGTCGTGATGAGACCGGAATTTTTCGGGAGTAGTAATTCCCTTGCTGTCATAAAAAACATCAAGCCATCCAACCAATGCTTCACCCTGACCTTGATAATCCTGAAGGCTTAGCAACTGAATCCCTGCACACGAAGGCGTTCGTAAAAACGATTCGATTTCATACTTATACATGATTTGATTCAACGCACCCGAAGCACGCACAAAATCTTCATTTTGTTCTTCCAGGTTATTCTTCCGGGCCTGCAACCGGAACTCTTCCATATTACGTGCTTTCAGAACGCCTGTATATTTTTTTATCTCACTCCAGCGAGGGTATATCGGCCATTGTCCTATTTCGTGCGAAAGAACCGGAATGGTTGATTTGGAATATACCTCTTCAAAATCCCAATCCAGCGATGCTCCACCTTTTAGGCCACGTGTTCCTCCTAACTTGTCGATATAATGTGTAACCATGTACTGATCTGTCGGCATTATCTTACGAGCGGTAGATGCGGCATAAAGTCGACGGTTATCGGAATCGTGGTATTTTTTCATCCACTTCTCCATCACATCAAAATCGGAATTACCCAACTCATTGCCAATACACATCATAATAAAAGAGGGATTGTTACCATAGGCCTGAACCATACGCTCCAATTCATTCTGCACATAGATATCACCCGTCGGATTCTTTCCGAGGCCTTGCGGATACCCTTTAGTTTCCATTTCGGGACGGTCGGCCGGACCGCTCATCCACCAATCAATCCAGATTGTTTCTGCCTGAATATATATTCCGATACGATTAGCCGCTATAAAGGCCGCCTCGGGAGGACACCATGAGTGAAAACGGACATGATTCAACCCGTAATCTTTATAGATTCTGAATATCCGTTCCCAATCCTCTACTTTACAAGAAGGATATCCTGTAAGAGGGAAGTGCACACAATCAAGGTTTCCGCGAAGAAAGACAGGTTTACCATTCAGAAGAATCTTTGATTTTGAAGCAGATACTTCCCGGAACCCAAACTCTACTTCCTTGCTGTCTCGTACCTTATCCTTATCCACTATCTCCATTTTCAGGATATACAAATTGGGAGAAATATCGTTCCATAAACGGATAGACCGAGGCATTGTAGCCATATAATTCAACAAATTCTTTCCCTTTTCCATTATATACGGAACGGACTCACTATGAACCAGGTCGCCACTCTGACGATCAATCAGCTGATAGCGCAATAAAACAGAAGCCTTCTTTCCCGATTCATTGCATAGCGTATCTTTAATAGTCAGAATACATGGATTCACTTTGGTAAACAGCTGAGGGTTACTCAGTCGAATCTTATCTTTTGCTACCAAACGAATCTTACCTACAGCTCCATTCCAGATACTTTGTGTATACTCTGTATATGCATGTCCTTTGTCTCCAATGTTATAAATGGTATCATTATCGATACGAATTGCAAGCGTATGTTTACCCGGAGATAAAAAGCCCAAATCGTGCCAATGCGGAGAATTAAGGGCATCCTGAACAGAAACCATTTTCCCGTCTACGAATACTTTCGATTGCCAGATAACACGTTCCAGTTCAAGATAAACTCTTTTGGAATTCCAGTTCCGGGGAATCATAATTTCTTGCTGATACCACGCCGGACCGCAGTATTTGTAAGCACGGGTAAGAATACCGAAATCGGAACCCGAAGTTTTAAAACCATAATGCCCCTCGTCTGTAGTTCCGGGCAAGTAAATCTGATGGCTAAATTGTTTACTCTGCCAGTTGTTTTTTTCTCCTTCATTCAGCGAATCGAGTTGAAAGCTCCATGATCCGGACAATGAAAGGAATTCCTGTGCCTGCACGGAAGTAATTCCGATCAACGACAAAAGGAGAATAATTAATTGTGTTTTAAATCGAATCATAATCAATGTTTTACGATAATAATGTTTAGAATTTAGTTGGATCGCTTATAAAAATACAAAATACTACAATATAGCTATTTAGCTATCAAAAGACTTGAAATTTCGGCTTCGGTTATATTGTAAGACGGATTAAAGTCTTCGCTCTTCATGTACTCCAGCAGACTATAATAAAGCTGTCTGGCTTCCGGTCTTTTATCCCAGTCCGAGAGAAGATCCATCGAACAGAATATTAATTTACCCTCTCCCAGTTTTGCTTCAAACATATTGGATAATCTTCTGTTTGCCACAAAATTATCTACCACTTCAACAAGGGGTACCACAGTTCCTATGCTATCCAAAACCATTGTTTTTGATTGTTTCAGAAGAGACCACCATTGCCAATTCGTATGCATATCTGTTGGGAAATTGGCAAAAGCAGGATGATCAGGATTACACAGCAAGCCCATGCTTCCCGCCTGATTCTGGAAATGAACCGGACTCCAGAATACTGATAAAAACTTACCTTCCAATCCTTTTACCGAATTAAAAGCGGGATTATAGAGAACTTTACAACCCTTTGCCAAACTACTCACCGCCTCATTGAAATTACGGGTAACCACTATTTCGGTATTTTCTGTAGACAGATGTGTCGGATATACCCATATATTCCAGTCATTCTGATAAGTTGTATTATCAATTGAAAGCGTGAAAACAACCTTTTCTGCCTTTGTTAGTTGCGACAGATCGCAACGTATATTGCCAACCTGCCTGTTTTTGCCTACTAACAACGAATTACAGGCAACAGAACCTTCGCCTATTTGTTTGCCTTTTGCATCCTTTAAACTCCAGGAGATAGTTTGATTGTTGAGAGCCGAGTTCCCAAAATTGGCAACATCGACAGACGCTTCAAAAAGTTCATTATTTGTGTACACCGCCTTTTTAAACCGGGCAAGCGGAACTACCGGGGCACAAAATTTACGAAAATCGGAAGCCTCAATAATTCCTTTGTTATCCCAAAAGGCATCAAGCAGACCAACCAATGCAGTTCCTTGTCCCGGGAAATCGTGCAAATCAAGCAATTGGAATCCACTGTTTCCTGAAGTTTTCATTGCCCGTTCGATTTCTTCCTTATACAAAAGAGCAGCCAGTTTTCCGGAAGCCATCATATAGTCATTCGCTTTGGACAACAGATTCTTTTTTTCCAGTTCCTGTTTAACTCCTTTAAAGTTGAGCGGATCCAATACGCCAGTGTATTTTGGGATCTCGTTCATATTCGGATAAACGGCATACTGTCCCATTTCATGAGTTATCAGCGGAACACCCATTCCTTCCACAGAGGGAGAATAGTCCTTATCGAACGAGGGCGATTCGACATCAAAAGTTCCCTGTCCTCTCACCCATCCTTTCTTCGTACTTTGCGTTATTAAGAAATCATCATTTTTTTCGGGCCAGTCACCATGTCCCTTTTCGAACGTCATGGATGAGTTGGTATAAAGGTGACGAGAGTCTTTCTTTTTTGTATAATCAAGTAAAGCATTTAAGAAAACAAAATCGGGTTGCAATTCATTACCCAGACTAAAAAGACAAAAAGAAGGATGATTGCCATATTCTTTCAAGATACGGTCGGCCTCGTCGTACATAAACTTATTCATTTGTTTATCAGACCCAACGGTAAGACTCCATACAGGAAGTTCAACCTGCAAATAAAAACCTAATTCGTCAGCAACATCAAAGGCTGCAGCCGGAGGGCACCATGAATGGAATCTCAAATGATTCAACCCCCACTCTCTGGCTGTTACGAACACTTTTCGCCATCCTTCTTTATCCATAGGAGGTCGTCCGGTAAGAGGGAAAATACAGCATTCCAATGTTCCTCTCAGATAGGCAGGGGTGTTATTTATATAAAAAGCCGACTGCCGTTGTTTTATTTCACGCATTCCGAAAGTCGTATTTTTAGCAGAAACCGCTTCGCCGGCATGCATAGAAACCGAAAGATTGTACAAATTGGGATTAAACTCGTTCCACAACAATACAGAATCGCCCATCGGATAAACTAACTCAACAACCTGTTCGCCCGAATCGACAGTTACCCCTTTTATTTCAATCTCTTTTAAGGATGCATTTGTCTTTGCTAAAGTCGCCTTCGCTTTAAATAACACTTGCCGGGGTCCCGATGTGTTATTTACAGAAGCCTTCACCCGGATCTGTTTTCCGGAGATATCGGGATATACCTGAATATTGTCGATGGATACTGATTCTTCAGCCAGTAATTTGATCTCACCCAATATTCCATTCCACATAATTTGTGTATGATCCGTATAAGCGTGGGCCATATCCTCAACACTGATGTCGTATTTTTTCCTGTTATCGACACGGATAGCCAGTAAATGCTTGCCGGGAGTAAGATACTCTGTCAGATTAAAAGAGTGAGGAGCAATCAGACTTTCGCCCTTTTCAGGTATTTCTATACCATCTACCCACACAGTCGTGCTCCAGATCACCCTTTCCAAAAATAACCGGATCTGTTTATCCTTCCAGTCAGAGGGTATGTTTACTTCCTTTGAATACCAAGCCGGACCAACATACCTGTTTTTTCTGGTAAGATGCAGTACCTGAGGTTTTCCAATAGAAGGAGTCAATAGGTTTGGAACACCCTTACCTGCCTCGTCTGTTGTACCGGGAAGTGCGATTTTGTCGTTAAAATCCTTTTTGTACCATCCCTGAGAGATACCAACATCCGTACTGTCTAACGCAAATTGCCAGCTTCCTTCTAAAGATATCACTTTAGAATACTCTTTACATGAAACCAGCAAAAGGAATACTATCGTAATTACTGCTAAATTCTTCATATTAAAAACGTGTTAGGCCAACCGGAAAGATAGTAAATTCAATCCGATTGGCTTAAGATAAAATTACAAAAACTTTTTAGCGATATGATTGATATCCAAATTCAACAGATCGGAAAAATAGTTGTCAGCTTTCACTCTGTTACCTAAGCCCAGATGTCCCAGGCCCATGAGATAATAACAATGGATACGGTTTTTCTTCGTCATGTCGTCGTCCCATATCTGCAGATCAGGAAGAGAAACTGCAAAGTAATCCATTTTAAATACATCATACAAATGCTTTTCGCCGTAGGAAATAAGGTTCTTAAAACGTCCGCGCGCCTCAACTTCCTTGCCAAGCTTCAATAAAGCCAGTCCCTGATAGAATATCTTATCCGGATTCTGGTCATTATAATACATGGCTGCCGCCGGCTGACTGTTTCCAACACTTGCTCTGCGGAATAAAACGGAGGCTTCTTCTTTACGGTTCAGCCCTTCCATGGCACAACCTTTGTAATAATCAAAATCGTTTTCCTGCGCACCATAAAGTTTTCCTTCGCCTAAATTAGGAGGATAGGTATAACATTCCTCAATAAGTGCCAACGCTTCGTCGAATTTACCTTGGGCAAGATATTTCTTTGCCATTTCAACCCGGGCTAACTGGTATTGAGCGGTAACTTTACCTTCTCCACCCTCCCATGGATGGAACTTACGTGAATCAATCAACCGAATCGCTTCTTCGTACTGTCCAAGCTGATTCAACAAAGTCACGTATTCCAGATAAAGATCATCCCGGAGGAAAGCGGTTTCCTTAAATTGTTCAAGAAAAGCAAAGCGTTCCGCATGGGGGCGATTCAATCTTTTGTAAAGCTGATCCAGCTCCATTAAGATCCGGGAATCCGATGTATCCAACGAAAATGCCTTTTCCAATAATTCTTTAGCCTCACTCTCTTTCGACAGTTTATTAAAATAGGCCAATGATAAGTTACGAAGCACAGTCGGGAAAGTACCATCCTGCTTAGCTGACTTTTCCCATGCCTCAATGGCCTCCGGATACTGACGTTTGTCGTACCACAAATTACCTAAATAATACAAAGCTTTGGGTGTCGATTGGGAAAGAGAAATAACCGTTTGCAAAGCCACGATTGCTTCTACACGATTGGGAAAAAAACATCCCGGATCTTGTTTTTCTGCCTCTTGTATCGAGAGAGTCAACTCCTCTGTAAGATTCAATTTAGCAAGGAACCAACTCTTGTAATAATACATGATAGCATTCAGATCGGCCACCAGATCAATGGCTAAATTGGCAACTTTCAGCGCTTCGGTCCAACAACCGGCATTCGCATAATCCAGCGCCAGTTCTTCGTAACTATGAGACTCTCCACGCATCAGCGTATGTAAGCTATGCAAATCTTCTTCCTTTTCAGAGAGAAGATGTCTTTCAAAAAGGCAACCGAAATTAAACGTATCGAGCGCCAAAGAATCGTTGATCAGCAACAAAGCATCCGATGAACGGCCAAGGCGACGCAGAATAAGCGCCTTCAGATGGCGTGCGCGATGATTATGCCAGTTACGAATCAATGATTTGTCAATTTCATATAGAGCGTCGGACCACTCACTTTTCGAAGCCGAAAGCTGAGCAAGCGAGTAATATCCGGCATCTTGCCAGGCTGCATTCCAGCAAGCTTTATAAAAGAACTCATAGGCCTCATCGTCTTTTCCCTGAAATTTAAGAGATAAACCTAAGTTATACAACGGCTCACCATCATACGGATTAGGGTTACGTTCGGTAAGCGTTTTTACCGCCCGGCGAAGGAATGGTTCCGCTTTTGCAAACTGACCTTTACGAATAAGCAAAAGTCCCATGGCGTTATTATTGCGAACATCGCCCGCATCCCGGCGAAGAGCTTCTTCATAGTAATCGGTCGCTTTATACGTAGCGTGACGGTATTGCTCCAGGTGAAGTCCGGTAAGGTAAAGTTGTTCCGTAGACTGAACATCCGAAGGATCCAGCGCAGGTTTTGCAGGATCAGGGATTTCCTTAATCGCATCCGGCTCGGGCAACCATGAAAGCAACAGTTTTCCGGAAGAAGCATACATATATACTTCTGATTTTGATGTATCAGCAACCGGCACTTCGGATTCAAAAACTGCTTCCGGCGATAAATCGGCAACGCGGTCGAAGCAAACTTCGCCCTGATACTTTACAACCATCCTGAGCTGCTTTTGCTGTGAAGTGGCAAATACCTTCAACAAGGCTGTTTTACCATCGGATTCCAGATTCATCAACAAATCGGATGTGGCATTTTTCACCACACCCAATTCACGATAGGGCATGAAATATTGAGTGAAGGTTTTCTCTTCGTAAGGCTGTATCCATGAAAAGTCGGGCTGATTATCGGTAAATACCCCGGTCATTAATTCAATATACGGGCCATCCTCATCGGTAAGGTTGCGATCCCACGCCTGCCCGAAATCACTGTTTCCCCACGTCCACTGTTTCTTTCCGGGAGACACGTGGTGATTAGCCACATGAAGAACCCCCGCCTGTGTATCGTTCTCGTATCCGCCCACAAAGTCGTATTTCGACTTTATGGCCATATAAGATGTAGGAACCGGAATATTCTTGTAACGCGAAATATCCACGCCAGCCGAATAATCCATTTTATAATAAGTTCCTGTTGCTATCGGATATTTAGACACATCCCTTTTGCCATGATCAAACACCGCATTCACATCACCCGGAAATACGGACTGATAGTGTTCGTTTACTGACACGGCCGGATTTGCCCACCAAAGGAATGTTTGTGGAACCGGAGTAGGATTGTACAATTTCCCTTGTATCTCGAGAACCGCACGACCGGGCCGCAGGGTAAAACCAGCCATTCCCTTCTGATGAAACATCCGTTCCTGTTCGCTTACCCAAACAGTTGCACTTCCGTCGTCATTCTTATCAATAGAAAAATCTACAGGTAAGAAAGTGCTTGGACGGTGATGCTGTGGCCAGTTAAACTCGATACCCCCCGAAATCCAGGGACCTGTAAGGCCAACCAAAGCCGGCTTTATTACCTGATTATAATAAATAAAATGACGTTTCTTTATTTTGTCGTAAGCCATCTGTACACGTCCACCCAACTCCGGAAGAATCATGACTTTAATATATTCATTTTCCAGATATACAGCATGGTACTTTTTATCGGTGCAGGTATCTTCTATCTTCTCTATTACCGGATAAGGATATACTACACCGCTACTACCCTGATACACCCGTTTTTCCAAAAACATGGGGTTTTTCTCAGGCTTACCTATTCCATAGGTGGGAAGAAGAATGTCCTCTTCCCAAACATTTACATTGTTACTCATAAGGAGATTATGTTTATTTTGTCAGTTCTTTTTCAATTTGCTCCAGACTTTTCCCTTTCGTTTCGGGAAGGTGCGATTTTATAAACAGGAATCCTGCCAAACAGATTCCGCCGTAAATCCAGAAAGTACCCGCGGCTCCCAACATCTCGTTAAACAAGGGGAAAGTATAGGTGAGGATAAAACAGGCCACCCAAAGGAAGAAAGTAGACAAGGCCATGGCTGCACCACGTATTTTAACCGGGAATATTTCGGAGAGGACTACCCACACAACAGGAGCAAGAGACATGGCGTAACAGGCGATTGCCATAACAACCAACAATAACATGGGCCATCCGTTTACCCCCAGAAAGTAACAAGTTCCCAGCAAGGCATAGATTAATGCCAGACCTATCGATCCCACAAACATCAGTGCCCGTCGGCCCCACTTGTCGACTGTATAAATGGCAACGAAAGTGAAAATAAGATTGGTAACTCCGGTAACCACTATATTCATTAATACATCGGAGACGGCATAACCCGCGGCCGAAAATATTTCGTGTGCGTAGTTAAAAATCACATTTATACCGCACCATTGCTGGAAAACTGCCAACACCACACCGATAATCAATACTTTGCGAACACCCGGCTGCATCAAGGCACGCCAATTAACCTGACTTTCTGCACCGGAAACGATTTGCATATCGGCCAGTGCGTTTTGTGCATATTCCGATCCTCCAATGTGTGTAAAAACCTTCAGGGCAGCCTGTTTCTTGCCATTTATTGCAAGCCAACGCGGACTTTCCGGGATTGTAAACGAAAGGACAAAAAACAAACCTGCAGGAACCAGCCCGGCCCAAAACATCCAGCGCCATGCCTGTTCAATGCTCTCGGGTGTCAACGTTTCGCTTCCTTTGGTAAAGTATTCGCCAATCTGCCAGTTCACCAACTGTGCTGCCAGTATTCCGACCACTATTGTTAGCTGATTGAGTGATACAAATTTACCTCTTACAGACGCCGGTGAAACTTCGGCAATGTAAATCGGAGAGATATTGGAGGCAATCCCGATGCCAAACCCTCCTAAAATCCGATATATAATAAACCAGGTAAAGCTATTTACAGCTCCTGTACCTATAGCCGCTGCAACGAACAATGCCGAGGCTAATATCAACATCTTCTTTCTGCCATAACGGTCGCTCCAGGCTCCGGCCAGTAACGCTCCCACCAAACAACCAATCAACGCACTACTCATTGCCCATCCGCGTAGAGCAGCCGATCCTTCCAGACCGAAAAAAGGTTCATAGAAAATTTTAGCTCCGCCAATAACCACCCAGTCATAGCCGAAGAGCAGCCCCCCCATAGCGGAGACCAAGCTGATAAGTAAAAGATAAACTGTGTTTGTCTGTTTCATGTTTTAAAAGAATGTAAGATTATTCAATGCAAAGGAAAAGGAAATGAGTGCAGTAATAAATAGATAAAAAAATAAATAGATGGACAATATTATTATATATTCATCTTAAATAAGTGAACGACAAATAATATCTATTATATTTGTAACCCTTATAATACAGATGAATGAGAAAGAGAAAAGATGGATTTGACGGAGAAAGAGCATTGGTTTTGCCCCTTTCCATAAGTAAAGAAATGGAAAATGATCCGATTTACCGAACGCTTCACATTACGGATATAGGCTATTATCCCAAAGCTAATAATCACTTCAGGGAAAGAAGTGAGCCCATTTCTCAGTACGTGTTTATCTATTGTATCGAAGGTGCCGGATGGTTTTCTTTAAATAATGAAGTGCATCAGGTAAGCCGCAATCAATATTTTATTCTTCCGGCGGGTGTTCCGCACAAATATGGGTCAGACGAAAGTAACCCCTGGACAATATATTGGATTCACTATAAGGGGAAACTTGCCTCTCAGTTTTCATCCGGATTAAATTACCCTATAGAAATCAAACCGGCTGTTCATTCGCGGATTAGCGGACGAATCGATTTATTTGAAGAAATTTTTCGTACGTACGAAATGGGCTATAGCCGCGAAAATATGCTTTACGCAAGTTCCGTATTTTTCCACTTCCTTGGCTCGTTAAGATACCTGCAACAATATAGAAACGCCGCAAAAGACGAATCCGCCGAAAACGATCTTGTAACTGCGGCTATTCACTATATGAAAGAAAATATAGAGAAAAAGCTGTCGCTCACAGAGATTGCCGATCACATTGGTTACTCTCCTTCGCATTTCTCAATCCTCTTTAATAAAAGAACCGGATATTCCCCAATCTATTACTTTAACCAGTTAAAAATCCAGCAAGCCTGTCAGCTACTTGATTTTACAGACATGAAAATTAATCAGGTCTGCTATAAAGTGGGCATCGACGACAGTTACTATTTCTCCAGGCTTTTTAGTAAAATGATGGGGATGTCTCCCAAATTGTATAAGAAACAACAAAAAGGCTAATTCCCCTCTAACCATAAATTAGAAACAACAGATTATATGTTATCTGAGAATCAATCAAATAAAAAGATTAACATTTTTACTTATTTCCTCTAAATATTTATTCGTTATTTTGTCCATATCATAAACAACCAATGAAAAACCGCAATTAATTATAAATAATCATGAGAAAATTTATTATAATCTTTTGTTTAGGTGTTATATTTTCTAGTGAGTCGTTTTCCTCTCTGAATAATGGTAAATTTCGCATCAATGGAACAATCAGCAAATCTTTTGATGGTCAAATGGCTATACTTTCTATTAAGGACGATTATCAAAAAACCACCCGGTCTGATACTTCGATAATAGATATGGGTAATTTTTCATTTGTAGGTAATGAATACCTTGATAATTTATCCTCTATCATTATTGAAGATGAATATGGAATCAAGACACGCCCAGAACTTGATTTACTGTTGGAATCGGGAACCATTTCCGTGTCTTTTGACAAAGATCAGCCTTGTATGGAAGGCTCTCCTCTTAACAATATTTTTATGGAATATTTGGATTCAACAAGTTTCTACAGGGCTGAAATAGCAAAAATAGAACCTAAATGGGAAAATGAAATCGTTATTATTCCAGATACAGAACTAGAGCGACTATATTATGCGCAGGGGGAATTTATGATGAATTTTACGAAGCAGAATTTCTCGAATCCTTTAGGCAAGGCTTTGTTTATGAAAAACTTAGATGTTGGGGTAATTTCGACTTCACTATATTTAGCTGTGTGTGAAAAAAAGTTAGATGAGATATTTGATTTTGTAGACAACGAAACGCGTTTACATCCTCGCTTCACCTCATTATTTAATACAATGCAGAAGGTGAAAGCAGCCCCTGTTCTTATCGGCATGAAAGTAGAAAACTTTTCTCTTCTTAGTCCCAATGGTAACACGGTGCAATTATCAGAATATATAGGAAAGAAGGATTTCGTATTCCTTGAGTTTTGGGCTTCATGGTGTGGACCATGCTTGGCCACCATCCCTAAACTCAAAGAATTATACACGGAGTATTCTGAGAACCTTGAAATTGTAAGTATCTCCATGGATACCAAACAGGCATCGTGGACCAATGCTTTGATTCAACAAAATATGCCTTGGCCGCAATTTGTTGATCTTAAAGGATTTGAGTCCAATATTGCAAAAACATTCAAAATTAAAGGCATACCCTTCGGTCTGCTTATAGATAAACAAGGGTTTGTTGTTGCCAACATTCGAGGAGCTCTCGCTTTAAAATTATTTTTGCAAAACAAATTGCGACAAACAACTTGATTATATATTACTCAGGTTACATGTAGTAATTACGGATTCACTTGCTTCGGGCTATTTTGTGCTTCACGGGCAAAAGAATTAGCACAAAACCCATGTAACGGAAAATTCCAATGACTTGCTACAGACAAGAAGGGACTATTAAGACAAAAGGAAAGCTGAAGAATATCAGCTTTCCCTTTAAATATATTTACATTACAATGTAGTTAACAAATAAATATAAGGTTACATGCAACTAATGCGTTTCAAAACGAGTGAAAATAAATGTTCAGATAAATTGGCGTTTCTGAAAAGGAAGAGATTTATAACTGGTATATTTCATAAAGAAAGAGGCGGTTACATTACGGCAACCGCCTCATATATAGTTACAATTTATATCCGGGATTCTGAGTCAGATTTTCGTTTTTATCCAACGAACTTTGAGGAATTGGCAAAAGTTCACTTTTACCTTTCTGGAACTTACGCATTTCAATTAAATCGGATGCCTGGTTCAGCTTAACCTTATGGTCGCCTGTTACAGGATTGGCTACTTCGTCCAACACTTCACCACGAGGACAAGTTCTCAATTCGCCATTCATAGTTGTTTCGCCAATGCCCCAACGAATCACATCGTAACGACGTAAGCCTTCGTAAGCAAATTCAACCCGACGTTCGCGACGTACCAATTCGCGAAGCTTAGCCTGTGTTGAGTACTTAACACGGTCAACTTTGGGCATCCCTGCACGAGTACGAACTTGGTCAACTGCATCGTAAAGCTCGTTGTCTATCTGGTTAAGCTCAACTTTACATTCTGCAATGGTAAGCAATACTTCGGCATAACGGAATACCGGGAAGTTTTTAGCCGTATTCCAGAAATTCTGAGGGAACTGTTCGAGGTTGGAATAGAACTTCTTGAAGTTATAACCAGTCTTACTTGCATTGTTGGCATTGGCCGTAAAGTCAGGACTTGCTGGATCAACCGAATCAAAAATACCACCGTTGAAGTTCTGTCCTGGATAGATAATCGTAGCACGTAAACGTGGATCACGATTTACATAGGGATTGGTTGGATCGTACGATCCTGCAGCCTGCGCTTCCTGAATGGTAAGACCATCGGTAGTTTCATAGGCATCCACCAACGATTGAGTAGGAACTACAGACGACCAGCCACTTGAACTGTTAGGTAAGAATGGGGTGAAGTCGAAAGAATAGTTGTTTTCTACCGATTCTGTTGTAAGAATAATTTCAGAATTATACTGGTTCGCCATCAAAAACGATTCTTCAAACGAAAGAGCTGGCATCGAATATCCTTCGATAGATTTCGCAGTTGCCAATGCCTTGGCATGATTTCCAGTATAAAGATAGAAACGCATAAGTAATGCTTGTGCAGCTCCTTTATTGAATCGGCCGAATTCGGCTGTTTCGGGCAAAGAAGGAATACTTTCAATCAGCTCTTTTTCTACAAAAGCATAGATCTCCGACTGTGGTGTACGTGCAACCTTAGCTTCTTCGGGAGTTTTAAAATTACTCGTAAAGAAAGGAAAATCGCCGTAGTTGAACGACTTCTGGAAATAAAGGAAAGCACGGATGCTACGTACTTCGGCACTGTAACGTGCTCTGGTTGCTTCCGATGCAAATGTAATACCTGCTTCATTTTCCAGGTATTCGTTGCATGCCCGGATGTCAAGAAAGCCAAACATGCCGGTTCCCGGATCACTTTGAGACATTGTACTATTACCTAATACCTGATATCCTTCGTGGATATGGAAGTTATAAGCGTTATCAGATGCGCAATCCCAATACATGATATCCCATCCGCTTGTAAACTGGCTATAGCAACCTGTGAGAGCCAACTTGGCATCGGCTTCTGTTTTCCAGAATGAACTAGGCGACAAAGCATCACCCGGATACCTGTCCAGAAAATCGGAACAACCTGTAAGTAAAGGTAATCCCAGTAATAATGTATATAATAACTTTTTCATTTTAATTTCTTTTTATTGGATTAGAATGTAAGATTTAAACCCACCGAGTGTACTTGTGTTTGTGGATAGAAGTTACCGCGGCCAGAAGGAGCTTCGGGGTCCCAACCTTTCAGGAAGCTGGTGAACGTAAGAATGTTCTGGGCACTATAATATACTCTTAACTTTGAAATACCTACACGCTGCATAAGTGATTTGTTGAATGTGTAACCTACCTGAAGGTTCTTCAAACGCAGGTAATTGGCATTCTGCAACCAGAAATCGGATGTAGTTGAAGGCATACTCGGACCATTCAATGTTTCTACCACACGTGGGTATTTAGCACCTTTGTTTTCGGGAGTCCATCTATCCATCCACAAAGCAGCAGGTTTTGCATCGTCACCATTGATAGATCCGATTGCTTCAACCCCCAGGTAACCTTTCACACCGGCAGCACCCTGAAAGAATGCCATTACATCGAATCCGGCATATTGGGCAGATAAGTTGAAACCAAAGGTAAACTTGGGATCACTTGAATTAAGAATAACACGGTCGTCTGCATTGATTTTGCCATCACCAGTTACATCTACATAACGGATATCACCCGGGAAAATCTTGGCATTTTTGATGCCGTAGGTTGCCCAGTTGTTGATATCTTCTTGCGATTGATACAAACCGGCTGTTTGGTAACCATAAAAGCTGTTGATAGCTTCGCCAACTCTTTTGATAGCTACATAACCGTCGCCACTTTCAATCATTTCATTTACACCTCCCAGATTTTTGATTTCGTTGTGGTTGTAAGCAATATTACCACCCACTGAGAAATCTACTTTACCGAAACGCTCTTTGTAGTCTACCGACATTTCAAAACCATTGTTTTCAACTTTACCTACGTTGTCGTAGAAGTCGGACAATGCATAAGTTTCTGCTGTAGGAACCTTCATTAAGATACCGCTGGTAGTTTTGTTGTAGTAATCGAGTGTGATGTTCAGTTTATTGATCAATGCAATGTCGAGACCAATACCATAAGTAGTTGTTTCTTCCCATTTCAAGTTCGGATTCTTAGCATATTGAGTGAAAGCTCCAGAAGCGAGACTTCCGCCCATAGGATAATTTTTGCCTAAAGTCATAGTCGAAACGGTTGGATAATAATCGCTGTTGATGTTTTGGTTACCCAAAATACCCCAAGAAGTCCTTAACTTTAAGCTGTTTACTGTTGTGCGATACGATTCGAAAAATTCTTCTTCCGAAATTCGCCATCCTGCAGAAAATGAAGGAAACGCACCCCAGCGATTGCCATCGGCAAAACGAGAGGAACCATCGTAACGGATGTTAGCTTCCAATAAATACTTACCGGCATAGTCATAGTTTACACGACCTAACCACGAAAGCATGGCAAGTTCGCGAGTGTAACCTTCAGCCTTTGCTCCGTCTGATGAACCTGCGTTAATGTCTGTCAAGTCGTTGCTAGGAAAGTTCTTACGGTAGGCCATAGTATATTTATACTTGTAAAGTTCCGAGTGGAAACCTGCAAGGACATTCAGGTTGTGCAACCCAAAGCTCTTTTTGTATTCCAACATAATATCACCCATTACCTGATCTTCAAAGGTGTCTTTTTGCCACATCTGATTTGGACCGTGGTATTTGTTTGGATTATACTGGATGTCTTTACGCATTTCGTTGCTGTCTTCTGCATACAGCTTGTAAGAAGCCTGTCCTTTGATGGATAGTTCGGGCAAGAAACTGTATTTTAAAGATCCAACACCCAACATGTTATGACGTTTCTTGTTGGTGGTTGCATCCATGTCGATCCATGCTATGGGGTTACCGTCGCCAATTGTACCATAGGTACCGTCGGCTTTTTTGTAAGGAACCATAGGGGAGATCATGTTAACCTGACGGAAAATCTGAGCCAATCCACCTACATAGGGGTTGGTTGGTTCTTCCAATGCAACATTTGAATAAGAGATGCTGAAGTTAGACTCTAGCTTGCTTGTTGGGTTGGCATCTACGTTTATACGTACATTGTATTGATCCTTGCTTGCATGTTTGATGATACCATCTTGTCCCTGATAACCAACAGAAGTCATGTAGCGAACTTTTTCGTCGCCACCGTTGATGCTGATGTTGTGTTGCTGTTGGAAACCAGATTCTGTATACAACAAATCCTGCCAATTGGTGTTAGGATAGTTGTAAGGATCGGATCCATCAGCATATTTCTGAATTTGCTCGGCTGTATATAACGGAGCTTTACCTGCATAGGCACGTGCTTCGTTTGTTAAAGAAGCATATTGAGAAGAAGATACATATTCTGGTAACTCGGTAGGAGATTGCCAACCGAAGTTTGCCGAATAATTGATGGATGCTTTACCGGCTTTACCGCGTTTGGTTGTTACAAGAATTACCCCGTTGGCAGCTTTTGAACCATAGATGGCAGAGCTAGCTGCATCTTTTAGCACAGATACAGATTGAATATCGTTCGGATCCAGGTCATTCATGCTCGCTTCAACCCCATCTACAATTACCATAGGGTTGGCGTTATTGAAAGTACCAGTACCACGTACACGAATTGTTCCGTTGTCTGAACCTGGCTGACCGCTACGTTGGGTAACAGTAACACCGGGAAGCAAACCCTGAAGACCTGCAGAAACAGACGTCATCGGTCTGCTTTCCATCAATTTGCTGTCAACGTTGGCAACAGAACCAGTAAGATTTACCTTTTTCTGCGTACCGTAACCAACAACAACAATTTCTTCAAGTTTCTGTGTATCGTCTTTTAAAAAGATTTTAGATCCTTTAACCTCTGACGCTTTTATTTCAAAAGGTAAATAGCCGATGTAACTAATCAAGATTATATCGTTGGGTGATGATACCGGCAAAGTAAATTTACCATCTATATCGGTTATTGTTCCGTTGGTAGTTCCTTTTACCACTACATTGGCACCAATTATTGGTTCATTAAATTTTTGATCCATTACAACACCAGAAACTGTTTGCTGTTGTTGATGAATGGCTGCCGATTTATTACTTAGAATAATCTGCTTGTCTTCCACTTTATATTGAACATTCGTATTATTAAATACTTCTTTCAATACATTTTCAATCGTTTTTTCTTTCGCGTTTACGTCGACTTTTCTGTCTACGTTAATTAATTTGCTGTTGTAAAGAAAATAAAAATCAGAATTTTCTTCAATAGCATTAAGGACTTGTTCGACAGTGGCATTATTTAAATTCAAAGAAATTTTAGTCGACTGAGAGTAAGATACCTCAGCGTTTGCCTGAAATAGAAAAATAAATAACAATACAGCTGTTATTCTCATTGCCATCGGAATTTTAAGCAATAAGTCTAAATAAGACTTAAAACTTTTGTTGGTAATAAAATTATTCATAAATTCATGCGTCTTTTTAAATTAGGTTTGTCAAATAACTTAATTGAGTTTTGCCGTTCGTCAGGTGAGATTTTCGTAACGGCATTGAATTAGATCTTACGGGGGAGTAGTAACTAGCTGCTTTCCCGTTTGTTTTTTTACTTTTTACGTTACTTTCTTCATTGCATTAGTTTTTTTCATTAACAAATAGATTTATTAAACACGATTATTATTACTATTTTTAACACAAACAATAGACGAAGAAGATATTGGCATACCCTACAACAAAATATAAAATTAACATAAATTTACTTTTATTTATATTCCCGTATAATTACACGGCGTTGTGCGTATGTGTAATCGGCCTTCTTTTCTGATTCTAAAATCTGACAACGGATAGGTGCTGACTTTTCAAGTAAACGAAGAACTTCTGGTAAAGTTTCCGTTGTGAAAGTGGCAGAATATTCATATTCGTGTAAAGTTTTACCTTGCAACTCGATAGAAACATTGAAATGACGAGACAGTTTTCGAACGATTTCATCGAAACCAGCTCTTCTGAATACCATTTTCCCTTCTCTCCAGGCTGTTTTTGTATATATGTTAGCCTCCGAAATAGCAATATCACGGGTTGTTTTATTTAAGACAGCTTGTTCTCCGGCCTTTAATGAAAACACATTCTCTGTATCGTATTTTTTTACATCGATATTTCCTTTAGCAAGAATGGCTTCTATCTTATCATCGTCATCATAAGCAGAAACATTAAATTCAGTTCCGTAAGCACTCACAGTCATACCGTTGGGCACAATCACATCAAAACGGTTCGTTTTATCGGATGTAACTTTAAAATAAGCCTCTCCTTCTAATTTAACCGTACGATATTTCCCTGTAAATCTTTCCGGATAGGTAATTTTAGTTCCTGAGTTTAGCCAAACCTCCGAACCGTCTGGAAGGATTACTTTAGATACTAATCCATAGGCTGTTCGTAATTCAACCTGCTCGATGGGACTTTCTTCTTTAGGATTAGAATCATTCATAAAGTATATAGTTACCAGTAACAAAGGCAAAATAAGAATAGCTGCAGCATTACGGGAAACATTCCAAAGCTTTTGCCGGAAAGAGAGAAACGTCATTCTCCTTGCAAGCTTATTCCAATGAGCATTGGTGTCTACCAAGCGTTGCTTCTTCAAATTCTCGGTAGCATTCCAAATAAATTGTATTTCTTTAATCTCCTTTCTGAACTCGGGAGAACTTTCAGCCAAGTGCTCAAATGCAGCAACCTGCCCGGCAGGTAGCGATCCTTCAAGGTAAGGTATAATATGATCTTTCGTTATTTCCAAAGTGTGTTTCTTTTAAATATATGATTTGACGAAAAGAGGATGGTGTTACCCTATTTATACTCTTAATTTTATTATACATTAACATTGGTATTAATTACCAACAAAAAAGTAAAATCAGCGGCAAATAGTCTTTAAGCTCAGTGCGCATCATTTTTAAGGACTTACTCATATATGATTCTACTGTCTTTACGGATATATTCTGTTTCTCTGCAATCTGTGCGTACGTTAAACCGTCAAAGCGATTCATTTCAAAAACTTGTCTAAGATTCTCAGGAAGTTGAGATAGGGCGCGAGAAATAATTTCTTCCAGTTCCATCGTCGAATAAACATCATCCTGATACATAAGCCAGTCTTTCTTTGCCTGGCGTTCAATATAAGTGTGTTCAACTTCTTTTTTTCGCAGATAATCTATACAGCTGTTTTTAACCGAGGTGACTAATAGATTTCGAGCTGAAGAGGTAATTTCGAGCGATTTTCTTGTGCGCCATATTTTAAAGAATGTATCCTGAACAATATCTTCGCATTCTTCTTTATTGTCAATATATCTTCCGGCAAACACACACAATGAAGGGAAAAAGTTATAAAAAAGAGAACAGAAAGCCTTCTCGTCATCTTTTGTGACAATTCTCCAAAAAAGATTATCGATAGATAATTGATCGGCAAGATCAGTCATGGAATGAATAGTTTATCATTTAGTGATCCCCTGCTTTGGCATTTATTTTGAAAAGGCGAAAATAGATAAAATATGTGAATCGCACAAACATTCGAAATAATTTAACTATATACACTCAGCTATATAAAAACAATAAGTATCAATAAATTAGATATCAAATTTATCCATAAAAAACGTGCTTAGTTGATTAATTACAATCAACTAAGCACGTTATATTAAAAGTTCTGTAAAGTGAGTTACATTAATTTGTATACCAGGTATACATCTTGTCGACGCCTTCTTCTATCTCTATTTGGTGGTGCCATCCCAGCGCGTTAAGCTTGGAAACGTCGGTCAGCTTGCGCATGGTACCATCTGGCTTCTCTGTATTGTAACGAATCTCGCCTTTGTAGCCAACCCGTTTCACAATCAGATTGGCAACACCTCCGATAGTTATCTCTTTACCTGTTCCAATATTAATATGGCAATTACGAACTTCAGGGTTTATACCCATCAGATCGGCAAAATCTACCTTCTCCATAATATAGACAGAAGCATCGGCCATTTCTTCACTCCAAAGAAATTCGCGTAACGGTTTGCCGGTTCCCCACAATTCCACATAGGAATCATAAATCCCATACTTGGAAAGTTTAGTCCGTATCTCTGTTTCTGAAGCATCTCCGGTTACACCTTCTACAGGCAGACGATTAAAGTCTTTACGGATTGCTTCCCAGTCGTTCTGCAGAAGGCAATGCCCCAGATGTATCTTCCGGATCATGGCAGGCAGCACATGACTCCGTTCCAGGTCAAAATTATCATTCGGTCCATACAGGTTGGTTGGCATTACAGCTATGTAATTGGTACCGTACTGCAGATTGAAACTTTCGCACATCTTTAATCCGGCTATCTTGGCAATGGCATAGGGTTCGTTGGTATACTCCAGCGGGCCTGTCAGCAGGGCATCCTCTTTCATTGGCTGAACCGCATCTCTTGGATAAATGCAAGTGCTTCCCAGAAACAACAACTTCTTTACACCATGGCGATAACTCTCTCCTATTACGTTCTGCTGAATCTGCAGATTATCGTAAATAAAATCGGCTCTGTATACGCTGTTGGCCATAATGCCTCCTACTTTGGCGGCTGCCAAAATCACATACTCGGGTTGTTCTGTATCAAAAAAAGATTTCACCGCTGCCCCGTCAAGCAGATTCAGTTCTCTGTGGGTACGCCCCACCAGGTTGGTATACCCTTTTGCCTGCAGGTTGTTCCATATGGCAGAGCCCACCAAACCACGGTGACCCGCTACATATATCTTTGCGTTTTTATCCATTATTCAAAATAATTAAGCGTACGGTATCCACCTTCTTTCAGGTACGAATCCTTTTTCATTCCCTTGATATCGCTGCGCATCATATCTTCTACCAATCCCTTTAGGTCATATTTTGGTTCCCATCCCAATACAGTCTTCGACTTGGTAGGATCGCCAATAAGCAACTCCACTTCTGTAGGACGGAAATAAGCCGGATCCACACTCACAACTGTTTTCCCGATCAATGTCTTAGCCTCCGCAAGATACGATTCGCCTACAGCAGCTTCAAAACGAGCTTCGTCGATAGCCGTAATCACACCCTTTTCGGCAACGCCCTCACCTTCGAAAGTAACTGTTAAACCGGTTTCGCCAAAGGCCAAACGAACGAAATCGCGCACGGTGGTTGTAACACCTGTGGCAATTACATAATCCGAAGGCTTATCCTGTTGCAGAATGGCATGCATGGCACGCACATAATCCTTTGCATGGCCCCAGTCACGCTGAGACGACAAGTTACCAAGGAACAATTCCTGCTGCATTCCCAGAACGATCTTACTTACCGCACGGGTAATCTTGCGGGTAACAAACGTTTCGCCACGTAACGGCGACTCATGGTTAAACAAGATACCATTGCTGGCATGCATATTGTAAGCTTCGCGGTAGTTTACAGTAATCCAGTACGCATACATCTTTGCCACCGCATAAGGCGAACGGGGATAAAAAGGTGTAGTTTCTTTTTGAGGAATTTCCTGCACCAGCCCGTACAACTCCGAAGTTGAAGCCTGATAAACACGGGTTTTGTTGGTCAGCCCCAGCAAGCGAACTGCCTCAAGGATACGCAAGGTACCCAATCCATCGGCATTGGCCGTATATTCGGGTGTATCGAAACTCACCTTTACGTGACTCATGGCCGCCAGGTTATAAATTTCATCCGGCTGCACCTCCTGGATGATACGGGTTATATTCATGGAATCCGTAAGGTCACCATAATGTAAGATCAAGTTACGGTTTTCAACGTGCGGGTCCTGATACAAATGGTCGATTCTATCCGTATTAAACATAGAAGCACGACGTTTGATACCGTGCACCGTATATCCTAATTTCAATAAATACTCTGCCAGATAGGCACCATCTTGTCCGGTAATTCCGGTAATTAAAGCTACTTTGCTCATAATAAATTAAATTCTATTGTTTTCCAATCACCTTTAAAGGGCTCAAGAGGTTGCAAAATAAGCGATTTATTTATTAATAAACTAAAAATACAGTCGGGAATATTCGATTCATCCAATTATAGCACTACGGAAACAAAGGATTTTGACCAGCATATTAGCTACGTTTATTTAAGGTATTTGTTGTTTTCACGTTATATATTCTTCGTCTCTCATCTGTGTGACCATCGTCCTCCATCTGTGTGACCATGGTCCCTCAGATGCGTGATCATTGTCCCTCAGCTGGAAGACGAGGTATGTACTATTATATTACGGACAAAGCATGCCTTGAAAAGAGCTAGTTCCTTAAGGGAAAAACAAACTTTGCCGGCCTACCTGGGGCCTGGTACGGATGGGGCAGCTTGGTGACAGATGAAAGATAAAACGCATCACTCACCCGGTATCTATCACCTTAAGAAGTGCCTTCGACAAAGGGATCTACCTTGTTTGGTGACGGATGACAGATGTTTTTACGTTTAATTCGGGTTGTGGCTCGTCCTGAAAAAAGTGGACTGCCTACAGTATAGTATAGTATAGTATAGTGAAAATACTTCAGGATAAAAGCTACCCATATAAAAACAAGAATCCCCGACAAGTCTACGTTTCCGTATTCCTGCCGGGGATTCAATTTATTGCTTAGTATCTATCTGATTCCAGATTAGAAATTAGGACCTGCACCAAAGTTAGGAGCACCCTTGTCTTGCCATACGCGTTCTGAGTTCAACAACACAGGGTCGTTGTTTGTACCAACAGAGAATCCCTGACGAGCAAAAGCAGCTATCTTGATGTCGTACATCAAATCGCTTTTCTCAACTGCACTGATTTCGAAACGTCTTGGCATAACGTAGTTTGTTGTTGTTGAGAATTCAACCCAAGGAAGAATCTTACTACCCTTCATCGGTACACCCGAGCGACGAACACTCACAAACTGATCATTAGGAGACATAGTGAAATGGATATATTGTTGAATATATACCTTTTCAAGATCAGACGCCTTAGATCCAGTAAGCTGATAAGCCTCTTTTGCAAGCAAAGTTTCAAGTTCACCATCTACAAGTTTGATGCTCTTTTCATTTGCATCATATACTGAATAGTAGTAAGGAATCTTATTCAAACCAGCCAGCTTATCGTATGCTTTAACAGACATCTCGACACCTGTTTTAAAATAGTCAGCCGCAGATTTTGGAAGATCAGCGCCAACCAGCTTAAGTTCAGCAAGATAAAGATTCACTTCGGCAGTAGAATAGAACATTCCATACCAAGGTTGATCAATAATATCCTGTGTTACAGAAACATTAGGTGCATCAGGGAACGTATAGTCTTTCTGACCCTGAACCATTTCTCTGTTAAAGTAAGCATACGGAGTGTATGTCTTTTCCTTATCATCGATGCTGATTTTCCAGCGATTGCTGTCAAAATAGTCCATATACTCTGCTTCCTGAGCTGCCTGAACCTGTACTGGAATACCATAATAACGTACCCAAGGTTCGCCTGCGCCTGCCCAAGCCTTGAAGACTTTCTTTCCTGCTACTTCTTCAGAAATAACATTTGCAGCGATGTATGGAGGAAGAGCCTTTCCTGCATCAAAGAATGCCTGAACCACTTTTGAGTTAAAATCATTCTTCTGATAGAAGAAACGAACACGAGGGTCACGACTTGAAATCAAAAGGTCTGTAAGCTGTTTGCTTGGAGCACCTAAACTAACATCGTCACCAAAGTGATATTGCTGAGAACCTTTGTTATAGATAAAATCGTCATCAAGCGAAGACATTAAACCTGCAGGATTTGAAGCAGCTTCTTTTGCTATAGCAAGCGCTTTTTCCTTATTTGAATGTAATAAACGAACGGCGATTTTAAGTTTAAGGGAGTTGGCAAACTTAGCCCATTTTGCAGGATCTCCTTTATATACAAAGTCCTGAGAACCTAAAGCAGTCTGTGTTATATTTTCATTTCCTACTTTTACGGGATTTGATAACACTTCTACCGCTTCAGTAAGCTGATCATACCAGATTGAATATAGTTCCTCCATTGTGTCGTACTTAGGAGTAAGCAACATAGGATTGGTATAACGAGCCATTACAGCTTCTGAATAGGGCATATCGCCATACATGTCTGTATCAAACATGCCAAGATAAACCAATATCGGACTAAACATGTGTTTAATATACTGATATTTTGCGGCTTCTTCAGGAGCCATGTTATCAAGCAGGAAGCTTACTTCACGGGCACTTTTAAGTACATTATTAGCCTGGCTACCTTGACCACCGGTCGCTCCCATAATATTAAACTGATCGCCATTACTTCCTGTTGAAGCATAAGACTGCACCCATTTAGTTGTATAGCCTGCGTTATAAAACCATGCTAAATATCCCTGTGGTTCGAAGTTAAGCAAACCTTCAGTGAAAAGATAACGGATATCCCCCTTATTGATAATAGAAGGATCTGTGTTTGCATCCGCAAAATCGTCTTTACAGCCTGTTGATGTAAACAGCGTTGTTCCGATAACTGCGGTAGCTATAATTGATTTTAAATTCATCGTTTTCGTTATTTTTAAGTTATACTTGAAAATCTTTTATTAGAAGCCTACATTGATAGTAAACATGTAGTTAGCTGTATAAGGGCTAAAAGAACGTTCACGGAATTCAGTTGCACTATTACCACGAACACCTTCAGGATTTACATTGTTAGGCATAGAATTTAACAAGTAACCAAGATTTCTTCCAGATAATGCAAGGCTCATGGTCTTAGCACCCAATTTGTTTGCAAAACTCTGTGGAACAGAATAACCAAATGAAATTTCTCTCAAAGCGATGTAGTTCAATTTTGTTACCCAGTCTTCGTTAACTGTACCCTGACCCCAGCTATTATTAAAATAGTTAGATACGGTTGCATGAGAAGGTTCAACATATCCGGCGTCCATAGCTTCCTGGTAAGTCATTCCACCTACATTTACAGAAGCTCCGGCAGGAGTAGTAACCATAGTTCCAGTTGCGAAAATACCATCAGGCACAACTCCATCATGGAATGTTACTCCTTTTGTATTTGCATACTGGCTAGTCCAGGTAATACCACCATGCGCTTCATCGCGATTTCTCAACGATGTTTCTGTATAGCCATAAGCCATACCGTAACGGTTGTTATAAGAAGCAACATAACCACCAAAACGCATATCCAAAGCCACACGCATGCTCAGGTTTTTATAACGCAGACCTGTTGAAACAGATCCAAGGAAGTCTGGAGTCAATGAACCGATTTCTTCGATTTTACCACTACGGGCAAAATAAGCAGAACGTCCTGTATTGGTAAATCTCAAGATTTTTTTGCCAGTTTCTTCATCAACAGCAGCTTTAGAGTCTGTTAACAACAAACCATAAGCACCGCCTACCTGAGCAACAGATCCAATACGGTAGTTACCATACGCTACGTCACCAGTAAGAGTAATGTAATTTGCTACGTTAGGGTGAAGTTCGATAATTTTATTTTCGTTCTTCGTATAAGTGAAATCCACATTCCATTCCCAATCCTTGTTACGGAAAGGAATTGTATTCAAAGCAATTTCTATACCCTGGTTCTGGATGTTACCTGCATTGATAAGCTGCTGGTTGATACCTGATACGCTTGGTACAGCAATATCCATAATCTGATCCTTTGTGTTCTCCTTATAGTAAGTAGCATCCACATTTACACGGTTATCAAGGAAACGCCAATCCAAACCAACTTCCCAAGCGTTTTTACGTTCGGGTTTCAAATTAGGATCGTATGCTTTTGTAGGAACAGACAAGCTGTAAATACTACCGTTACTTTGCAATGTAGTACCCAATGTATAACCCTGGTTGATGTAGTAAGATTGTGTATCATTACCAACCTGAGCCCATGAAGCACGAACTTTTCCAAGAGAAATCCATTCAGGTAATTCAAATGTTTCGCTTAACAACCATGAACCTGACACAGAAGGATAGAAGTATGAATAGTTACCCGATTTGTTTGTGTAAACCAAAGCAGAAGACCAGTCGTTACGACCTGTTACGTCAAGGAACAATTGATTCTTCCAAGACACGTTTGCAGCAAATACAGCAGACATCATCTGTTTTGTACCAGAGATCTTTGAATCGCTTGTATTTACAGGATCCTTGCTATTGCTTAAGAAATATTGTCCTGGAACAATAAGTCCGCCATTAGTGCTAACTGCAACTGTCTGAGCAAAATTATTGTAGTATTCTCCACGAATGAAACCACCTACGTTGAAATCGCTGACAGCTTTATTGAATGTAAATGTACCGGCAACTGTTGTCTGTTCTTTGGTATACTGTGAAAGTTTGTAAGAACCTCCTTCGTTGGCATAACCTGTACCTAATTCTTTATTTTCGGCACGGTTGTAATAGTAGTTCATGTTGGCTTCTGCCTTGAAACGCACCCAGTCTGCCATCTTCACATTCACTTCCAACATTGGACGAACAGCTGTTTCTTTTTGAGTGTATTCGTTTTCATAAATACTGAACCAAAGACCTCTTCCCGGAACATATCCATATTGGTCGCTATAATCATTGCTAGCCAAACCGCCATGTTCTCCAAGATATTTCTTTTTGTAATAATCCGGATCATATGAACGGCTGAAAGTACCATTAGCGAAGTTTTCGCCGATATTAACCTGAGCATTTCTAGGTCTTGAATTGGCAAAGCTTACAGATCCCGCAACGTCAACGATATCGTTAATTTTGTGAGATGCTTTAACCATTAAAGCCAAACGGTCGAAAGAGTTATTTGGCAATGTACCTTCGGCATACTTATAAGAAAGAGAAGAATAGAATGTTGTCTTTTCATTTCCGCCCTGTACTGATAAGTTTGTGTTTGAGTTAAATCCCAAATTATATGTATCCTTAAAGTTGTTCTTTACAGCACTATAAGTACCCATTGTGCGGTCGTACAATTCGATTTCACTTCCATCAAAAGCTGGTCCATTAGACATACCCCAATCGGCAGATCCTACAAACGTATGTTTTTTGTCTCCGTTTAAAAAGAACTGGCCAAGGTTGTCGAATTTATAATAACTACCAGAAGCATCTGTTTGTCCGTAATCTACGTATCCAGACATTGCTCCTTCGCCGTACACATTCTGCAAATCTGGAGTTGAGAATACATGGTCTACACCTAAAGTCTGAGAGAAGTTTACTCCTAAACCTTTGAATTTACCACCACCTTTTGTTGTGATTACAACTGCTCCGTTCAAACCACGTGAACCATAAAGAGCTGTTGCAGCTGCACCTTTCAAAACAGAAACTGTTTCGAAATCGTCTGGGTTAAGATTCTTTAGTTCGTTACCGTAGTCACCTGCATTCTGTGACCAGTCTGCATCACCTACGCTACCGGTTGAGTTGTCAAGGATCACACCATCAACCACATAAATAGGCTGGTTGTTTCCTTTTAATGTTGAAGCACCACGAATCTGAATCTTGGTAGAACCAAACATACCACCATCTGAACCGCTGATTTCAACACCTGCAACTTTACCTTGCAATGAAGCAACAGGGTTGATGGTATTGTTTTTCAAGTCGTCGCCCTTAAGTTCGGTTACAGCATAACCCAGCGCTTTTTGCTCACGCTTCATACCCAAAGCAGTTACAACAACTTCGTCCAACAATTTTGAATCTTCTTTAAGGGTTACATTAACAACTGGTTGACCGGCATAACGGATTTCCTGTGTTGTATAACCAATGAAAGAGATCTGAATCATTTGTCCGTTGCTTACTTCCAATGAATAATTACCGTTGATATCGCTAATGGTACCGTTGGTTGTTCCTTTTACGATTACCGAAGCACCCGTAACAGGACCCATTAAATCTGAAATAGTACCGGTAACTTTATTTCCAACCTGAGGAACCGTAGCTGCTTTAGTCAAAATAACATCTTTGTCAACCACTTTGTAGCTAACATCTGTACCTTTGAATAACTGATCAAGAATTGCAAAAACATCTTTATTGGTTGCTTTTACAGAAACTTTCCGATTTACATTTACTAATTTACTATTATAAAAGAAGTGAAAGTCGGATTGGCTTTCAATAGTCTCAAGAACATTCGCAACAGATTGTTCCGAGATGTTGATTGTCAAAGACGTATTTTGCGCATACGTCTCAGAAGCCAAAACTACATTAATTGATAAACAAAGAAGAATAAAAGCTATCTTCATGACTCTTGTTATTTTGGGAGGCATTCTGAATATATCAGAAATTGCGCGTTCCGGTTGTATATGAAATTTCTTTCGCATATTTTTGTAAATGATTATGATTAGTAAAAATATTTCACAAGCAAGTTTAACGACCTGTCTGAAATTTTTTTGTACGGAAAGATGCTGGTAACGTCTTTCCGTATTTTTATTTCATCAAGTCCGGGTTTCATCAGACTGTATTTTACATAGGCACAAATTTTAAATTGGTTTATGATTGTGTTTTATTTTATTTTCTTTTACGTAAGATTATCCTTGTTCGGTTCACCCCTTCGCTATCATCCTGATTCGATTGTTTGATATCATAATCAATACCAGACGATATTTTGAGATAATCAAGCACCTGAGACAACTGTCTGTTATCGAAGGTTCCGGTGAAATTATAAGTCTGAATAACGGGATCAACCACAGAAAAGGTAACATTATAATAGTGTGTCATCTTTTTGAGCACTTCGGGAAGCGGCGTTTCTTTGAAAACCAAACGTCCTTGCATCCAGGCAGTATCATAGTCTGTATTAACAGTTTTAACACTCACATTTCCGCTATGAGAATCATACACAACCTGTTCTGAAGGTTTTACTAATTTTCCAACTATTTTTCCATTGCTATTTTTGTAATGCAGATCAATAGCACCCGACACCAAAGTGGTTTGAATCAAATCGTCGTCGTCATATGCCTGAACATTAAATTCCGTACCAAGCACCTTGATATTCATTTTATCATCGGCAACACTTACAACAAAGGGTTGTTCCGGATTGTGGGAAACTTTAAAATAGGCTTCTCCCTTAAGTGCGACTTTACGTTCTTTCGCATCAAAAGGAATAGTATAGGTAAGCGTACTTCCTGAATTAAGATAGGCCATCGTTCCATCGGGAAGATGGATATGTGTACGCATCCCGGGATTTGCTTCCACGGTAATAAGTTGTGCCTGCTGCTGTTGCAATGGCTGCTGCGTACGGGAAGTGATTTTTAATAGAAAAACAACACCAACCAAACAAGCCGCTGCCACAACAAATCGTTGTACCCAAATACGTCTCATCTTTCCGTTGATTCGTTTTTGGACTTTCTCGAAAGCCACTTGGGGATCGCGGGAAGCGATTCTCTCGTGAGTTCTTTGAGCAAAATATATCTTACCAAGCTGGCGGACCGTTTTTTCATTCTCAGCGTTTTCGGCTATCCAAGCTTCTACTGAAGCTTTTTCTGAAGCCGTAGCTGTCCCTTTGATATAAGATAACAAGAGCGAATCATTCGGTTCTCTATCTAAATTATTGGGATCTGTATTTTCCATTTTTTTTCTGTTTCTTATAATAAGACAATTCCAGGGCATGCATACCCTAAACATAAAAGCGAATTTTTTCACATTATTTTAATTATATATTATTCCCAATTTAATTATATCTTTGCGACTGTCTGAGAGTAAACAGACTTTGGGAGGAAAACAAAACACATAAATGGAGGAATCAGTACTGCTTGACGAGCTGAGACGTGGAAGTGAAATTGCTTATAAACAACTGTTTATCAAGTATTATTCTCCATTATGCGAATACGCGTCGCAATATATTTCTGATGATGACGCAGAAGAATTAGTGCAAGAATTGATGCTATTTATTTGGGAAACCCGCGAATCTATTCTAATTGAGAGCTCTCTTAAGTCCTATCTCTTTATAGCGACGAAACATCGTTGTCTTAATTTTATTAAAAAAAATCAATATCACGAACAAGTCCATTCTGAAATCTACGAAAAACTGAAAGATCAGTTTGAGGATCCGGATTATTATATGCTAGAGGATTTATCCGTACAGATACAAAAAGCAATTGATGAATTGCCTGAGAATTATCGGGAGACTTTTGCATTAAGTCGGTTTGGAGAACAAACCAATGTTCAGATAGCAGCTATGCAAGGCATCTCGGTTAAAACCGTTGAATACCGTATAACTCAATCGCTGAAAATTCTTCGTGTAAAACTAAAGGATTACCTACTGGTTGCCGGTTGGCTTTTTTAAAGTATTAGGAAAGGCAAAGGCAGATGTGAAAATAAGAATACGGTTTACATCTTGTGTTATACTCGCTGTAAACCGTACTCGCTATGAGAAAATTATCAATTTTACTTTACAACTTTGGTTATAGCTTTCTGAACAATTGTTTCCATTATCTTATAGGCTTCCAAAGTAGGATGAACTCCATCTTTCGAATATTTCTCAGGAAGTCCGCCTCTTTCGTCAGCCAAAGCTGAATGGTAGTCTACATAAATAATTTTATTCTTGCCTGCATAAGCCTTTATCATCGCATTTAATTTGATAATCTTACCAGCAGGCTCCAACCCTTTACGCCATCCAAATTCATAGGCTGGCATAACAGAACAAAGAATAGGTTTAATGTTATTCGCTTTAGCCAGTTCTACCATAGATACGATATTTCCAAAAGCATTCTCCAAAGAGATATAACCATTATTCTGGGCTATATCGTTTGTTCCGGCAAGAATCACGACAGCCTTAGGCTTCAGATTAATGACATCGGCACGGAAACGAACTAACATTTCGGATGTAGTCTGTCCACTGATTCCACGATCAACATACTGATTATTGATAAAAAAAGTTGAATCGTTCGGCCACCAGCCATCAGTAATGGAATTACCCATAAAAACTACTTTGGAAGGGACTTTCACTGTCTTGTTTGCTTCTGCATAACGACCAAACTGTGCCCAGTCTTTTTCCTGAGCAAAAAGAGAAGAAGTAACCAGCACACAACCGGCTATAAGAAGCCATTGTCTCATGTTTTTCATAATAAATCCAATTAATAAATTATAATTTTAGACATTTTATTCACAACGATAAATAAATACGGACAAATGTACTCGTTATTTTTATAAATCCGGAATTAGAATAAGGCTTTTCATTCTATTTGAAGTAATTTGATTGTATTCAAACATACTACAAAGCAAAAAGACAGAAGGTGCTATTTATGATTCACCCTCTGTCTTTTGTTATAATAATTCCAAAAAGAATAATCTTAGAACTCTGCCTCCACCATTACCGGGTAATGATCCGAAGTAAAACGTCCGTTTGGTTTATCATTCAGCACACCGTATGAGTTAATCTGAATTCCATTTGCCACAAATACATAATCGATACGATTATTCGCAACAGAATTTTCCTTGAATCCGTTCGTAGTTCCTATAGTACCGATAGGAGCTTTCTTGCTAATAACTCTGGAGTCTTTAAGAAATCCGTCCGACAGAATAATCTTTATCGGCTCACTTTCAGGTGTCGCATTATAGTCGCCAGTAGAAAATACCGGTTTATCTCCGGCAATCTGTTTAATTTTAGCCAATAATAACCTGGAAGATTCTCTGCGTGCTACGACACCTTGATGGTCGAAATGAGAGTTAAAGAAAAAGAACTCTTTACCCGAAACAGTATCTTTCAACTTTAACCAGGAACAAATACGGTTGCAGCAAGTTGCATCCCATCCTAAACCTGGTGCTTCCGGAGTTTCTGAATACCAGAAATTACCGCCGTCTAACTTTATAAAACGATCGGTTTTGTAAAAGATAGCCGAATGTTCTCCTGCATCTAAACCATCCTCTCGTCCTCCTCCGAAGCAAGTATAACCACCAACTTCGTTCACGCCATCAAGCATATGTTTGAAACCCTCTTGTGTTCCGAAAATATCAAAATCGTATGTCTTCACCATACCCTTAACCAACTCTTTACGGTTTGGCCAAGCGTTTTCTCCATCTTTTTCAGTATCCATACGAAGATTATAGGTAGCAACCTTTACTGTTGATTTTGCCTGAGCTACCACTGACTCGGAAGCACATCCTGTCAGCATTAAAGCTGACAGGAGTATATTTATTATTTTTTTCATATTTGTTCTTTTTGACATTTTACTTATTCCCAACCCGGGTTTTGTTTTATTGCCGGATTCTTTACCATTACCAGCGCAGGTATCGGATAATAATACTGACGACCGTCATTATACCATGTTCTAATGTCATTGTCAGACCAGGTAAGGTAGCCTGAAGTACCTTCTGACAATCCCTGTTGAGTACCTGTACCCACCTTAACAGGAGTGCACGTTTTAGGCAGTCCGGTCGGTTTGGTTCCTTGATAGAAAAGCACATCAGTTGTTCCATCCTGATCAAGGTCCATCTGAACATTCAATGCAGGAACATAAATACCTGTCCATCTCATCTTCATCAACTCCCCTTTTTTCCATCTCTTCAGGTCCGTAAAGCGGAAACCTTCCAAAGAAAGCTCGATTGCACGTTCTCTGCGTACTTCAAGAATTACAGGATTTGAAATTTCAGGAAAATAGTTCTGCTGAAAATATGAATCCACTACTGTCGGTTTCGCAGTTAGTCCGCCTGTAATACCAGCCCGTGAACGTAGCGCTCCAATTGTTGAAGCCCAATCTGTATCGGTCATGCTTCCTAATTCTGCTTTTGCTTCAGCATAGTTCAATAACACTTCGGCATATCGGAACAAAGGAATGGCATTTGTATTTAACGAACCGTCATCAAAGGATGATTCATCCAGACAGAATTTGATAGGTTGGTAACCAGTATAAGAATATCCATTAAAATTAGGAGCCGAAGCCGCACCGTCTCTTTTGTAACCAGGAGTACGAATTATCTGAGACAAACGTGCATCCCGATTTTGGCACTCATCATAGAAAGACATGGTTTCATATCCAGGTCTACTTGTAAAAGGAGTCCCGTCAATATTTAGGAAAGTATTTATATAAGGACGAATCATACTGAAACGGGGTCCGTATGTACCCGAAGTCCAATACCAGTTTGCGTCATTCAAAACGCCCAAAGTTAAATCACTGCAAGATGCAAGCATTACTTCACTTGTAACAGGAGTATTACTTGTAAAAAGCATGCGATAAGATAAAGCGGTACCTTTTGCCTTATAAATTGAATGACCCGATTTTTTCATGACTTCTTCTGATGCACTTACCGCAGACTGAAACCATTCATTTGCAGATGCAGTAAGTCCCAGTTCGGTATGGTACTTACGGAAAGAACCTTCAAAAAGACAGATACGAGACTTGAGGGCATAAGCTACCCATTTGGTTACAAGTGATCCGTCACTACTGGTTGCCGTAATGTTCTGACATGCATAGTCCAGGTCTTCCAAAACATGGTTCATTACAACTGTACGTGAATCACGGGCTGCATACAACCGTTCATCATCTACACTTAATGGTTCATCAATCCATGGAACGTCGCCAAAACGAACGACCATATTATAATAGAAGTAAGCACGGAAAAAGCGTGCAAGACCTAAATAATTATTACGAACTGGTTCGCTTACGCTTGAGGTTTCGCAATTTTGAATAAAATAGTTGATATTACGAAGATTGGACCAACTCCACCCACTGCTTGTTTCGGCAGTATAAGCTCCGTCACGAAGAAAATCATTAAAACTGGTTACAGCTCCATAATCACTCATGGCATCTTGCCTGTGAGCATCCGACCCTGAAGGTAACATATTATAAAAGGAATACGCATACGTTTTAAGTCCGCTTTCAGACTCAAAAACTATATCTTTCGTTACAGTATCTTGTGGTATCTCATCAAGAGAACAAGAAGACAAGATACAAAAAGCCGCTAAAATTGGATATAATATTTTTTTCATGATTCAGAGTTTAAAATGTTATTGATAAACCTATGCTAACACTTTTCATTACTGGATAACTATAATTATCTCCACTAGTTCCGGATGTCAAATCCGGATCAGATCCGTAAATACTAGCTACGTCAATATCTTTTGTGTGTTTATACATAGGAGACCAGCAGAAGAGATTTTCTCCGGAAAGATAAACCCGGGCATTCTGCATATTAATCTTTGAGATAAAGCTTTTAGGTAAATTATAACCAATCTGCAAACTTTTCAGACGCAGATAAGCCACATTCTGCAAATAACGAGTCTGTTTTGTATCTCTTAATGATGTATTATAACCTGCATAACGAGGCAAATAAGCATCCGGATTTTCTTCTGTCCAGTAATTACCCATATGCCATGTTGGCATATTGTTATAAGGACGGTTGTACTGACCCCAGAAAAGAGTTTCCGAACCAGGATACCAATTCTGCTTACCAACTCCCTGGAAGAATGCAGAGAAGAAGATATTATTCCAGTCTCCCGACATATTAAAGCTATACGAATAACGCGGTAATTCATTACCAATCACTTTCTTATCCCCATGATCTTCAAATGTATCATTTCCATAGTCTATTACGCCGTCGTTGTTCAAATCCTTTAATTTAACATCTCCCGGATACCAAATACCTTTATTAGAAGATTTAATTATTTTCTGTGAAGCATGATTGTCAATTTCTTCCTGCGACTGGAATAGACCCTCTGTTACATAACCCCAGATCTCTCCAACATTTTGCCCTTCATAGTAATCCGACAAACTCTTGGTTGAATTGTTATATCTATCAATCTTCGACGTATAGTCAGACAAAGTACCACGTACCTCATAATTAAAAGGCTTATTGCCCAAAGTAAACTTATCACGATATGTTAGTGAAATTTCCCACCCTTTAGTAGTCATATCAGCATAGTTCCCTTTAGGAGAAGTGGCTCCGAATACATCTGGTAAAGTTACTCCAACTGTATACATATCAGTAGTTTTACGAACATACGCATCTCCGGTAAAACGAAGTTTATTCTTTAACATACCAAAGTCCAGACCCACGTTCGTTGTTGTGGCAGTTTCCCATGTCAGTCCTTCAGGAAGTACGGCCGGAGCGCTGGTATACTTGTTTAAAGCGCCATTAAGCACGCGACCGGATGTACTGATAGATAACAATTCCATAAAAATGTGAGAAGCTTACAACCCGATCGGGATGATATGATTGTTATGAACACATGGGGAGACAGAGGGGAAATAAGCCGGATTACAGAATCTTTTTGCCTGGAACAAATGAAAGCCTGTGCCAATTTAGGAATTTCTCATTTTCAGATTGACTGGGGATGGCAACAAGGCAGAAGCGAGAACCGGACGAATGGCAGGGATGTCTGGAAACCCAATGAAAAAATATTTCCTGAAGGATTTTCTTCACTTGTAAAAAAAGGAAAAGAATTGGGAGTGGAACTATGTCTTTATCTGGTACCAAGTCTTAAGTATGAGAATGAAGCCTGGGAAGAAGATGCGGATGCACTGATTTATTTATATAAGAATTATGGTATTCGGATATTTAAAATAGACGGGCAAAAGATTCCTTCTAAGATTGCGGAAATACGAACCCAAAAGATGTATGATAAGGTGCTGAAAGAAACAAATAATGGGGTCGTGTTTAATTTGGATATTACGGCGGGGCCAAGAGGCGGCTACTTCTTCTTTAATCAGTATGGCAACCTATTTGTTGAGAACAGATATACAGATTGGGGCAACTATTATCCCTATTGGACGTTGAGGAATCTTTGGATGCTCTCAAAATATGTCCCGGCTGAACGGCTGCAGGTAGAGTTTCTTAATAAATGGAGGAATCAAAACAACTATGGAAATGATCCTTTTGCTCCATCGTCCTATTCTTTTGATTACTTGTTTGCCATAACAATGGCTGCACAGCCGTTAGCCTTCTTTGATGCAGGCGAGTTACCTAAAAAAGCGTTCGATCAGGAAGGTTTAATTAAGCGGTATAGAACAATACAGCACGATTTTCATAAAGGGATTATTCTGCCTGTCGGAGATGAACCCTCCGGTAAATCGTGGACAGGCTTTCAATCTATGAAAGAAGGAGAAGGGTATCTGTTGATCTTCAGAGAACTAAATTCAGAATCGTCTGTACAACTAAAAACCTACTTAGAATCGGGGGCGTCGGTCGAGCTTACTCCCTTGTTTGGAGATGGGAAAAAGTCAAAGCAACGGGTTTTAAAATCAGGAATGATATCCGTATCCTTACCTAAAAAGAATAGTTATGTAATGTATAAATACAAAACAACTAAGTAAAAAAACAATTTTATAAATAAAACAGACAAATCTATAAATAGTAAAAAAACAAACTGGCAGGATTTAATATTTATAGAATAACTTTGTGGGCAGAAAAACACAAAAATAGTTCTATACATGGAAAAAAGACAAGCAGTATTTCTGGCCGGAGTTACAGCCCTTGCTGCAACCGCCTCTTCTTGCCAGGCAAAACAAAAAGCAGCAGATGAAAAGCCATTGAATATCGTCTTTATTATGACAGACGATCATTCGCTGCAAACGATAAGTGCTTACGACAAACGGTTTATCCAAACACCAAACATCGATCGCATTGCCAACGAAGGGGTTCTTTTCGCAAACAGTTTCGTAGCCAACTCTATCAGCGGTCCAAGCCGGGCATGTATGCTTACTGGTAAACACAGTCACAAAAACGGATTTATCGATAACAATCATAAATTCGACGGAGCACAGCAAACATTCCCTAAGCTACTGAAAGCAGCTGGTTACCAGACTGCCGTAGTTGGAAAATGGCATCTCACTTCCAATCCAACCGGGTTCGATTACTGGAATATTCTTGTCGGACAGGGAGATTATTATAATCCCTTCTTTATTGATAATGGAGTGAAAAAGCAAATCGAGGGATATGCTACGAACATCACCACCGATATCGCACTGGACTGGCTTAGCAACAAACGCGACAAAAGTAAACCGTTCTGTCTGCTTCTCCATCATAAGGCGCCGCACCGTACCTGGATGCCGGACACTTGCGATTTAGGGATCTATGACAACAAGACTTTCCCTCTGCCAGCAAACTTTTACGACAACTACGAAGGGCGTACGGCTACTGCACAGCAGGAAATGAGTATCATAAACGACATGGACGAGGTGTACGACCTGAAAATGGCAGACAAAGAAAATGAAGTCCGAACGAATAGCGCCGACCTTGAAAGTGCAGGCCGTAACATGTACAACCGAATGAACCCGGATCAGAAAGCTGCATGGGACAAATATTACGATCCTATTATTAAGGATTTCAAAGAAAAGAAGCGGACAGGCAAAGAGCTGGCTGAATGGAAATATCAACGATACATGCACGACTACCTGAGCGTGATCCACTCGGTAGACCGTAACATTGGGGTTGTTTTAAAATACCTGGAAGACAACAACCTGCTCGAAAACACACTGATTGTCTACACCTCAGACCAGGGATTCTACATGGGTGAACACGGTTGGTTCGACAAACGTTTCATGTACGAAGAGTCTTTCCGTACACCCCTGTTTATGCGCTTGCCCGGAGGTAAAAAAGGAGCTGTAAACCAGCTGGTTCAAAATATTGACTACGCTCCTACCTTCCTTGAACTTGCAGGTGTAAAGATTCCGGAAGATATTCAGGGTCAATCGCTTCTCCCACTGCTTAAAGGAAAAAATCCTGCTGACTGGAGAAAATCTCTTTACTATCACTTCTATGAATATCCGGGCGAGCACGCTGTGAAACGTCATTACGGAGTACGAAACGATCGTTACAAACTCATTCATTTCTACAACGACATCGATGTTTGGGAACTCTACGATCTGAAAGAAGATCCAAGCGAAATGAAAAATCTTTACGGAAAAACAGGTTACGAAAAAATAACGTCTAAGCTCAAAGAGGATCTTATAAAATTGCAAAAGCAGTATGACGATCCGATTGAGAGTCAGCTTTCTAAATAAACAACACAACGCAAGGCCGCTTCCCCTCTATGGGGCAGGCGGCCTTTTTACTTAACCTTTCGCTGCTTCATTACGCTGCCCATCTGCAAAAACACAGAAAAGACAATCAACGAAAGTCCGGCATAAAAAGCAAGATTCAGGTCTTTTGCCTCACCAAAAATAATCATCGCCAAAATAATGCTATACACTGGTTCCAGATTATAGCTTAAGTTCATGGTAAATGCCGAGATACTCTTCAGCGCCTGTATCTGCAAAATATTCATACATATCGTACAGAAAATGGCAAACAGCAACAGATAAATAAAATCGGGCGCATTGGGAATGAGATACTCCTGAGGTGAGAAGTAAAGATAAAAAGGAAGCAGACAACTCAGAAAAGTCACCCCTCCGATCATCTCATAAAGCAGAATAGAAGAAGAAGGAGCCAGACTACCCACCTTTTTATTGCTAATGGTATATAACGCAGCGAGTGCCGAAGAAACAACGCCCAACATTATTCCGTAACGATACCTCATGTCAAACTGAAAAATAAGTAAAATGCCAAGCACAGCCACCACACTGTAAAGCAGTTCCCGGAAAGAAATCTTCCGGCGTCCAAACAAGGGTTCAAAGATGGCAGAAAAGAATCCCGTTACCGAAAAGCAGACTACCCCGATCGAAACATTGGACGCCTTTATACTTCCAAAAAAGAACAACCAGTGAAGAGCGAGCAAAAGCCCCACACCAGCCATCTTCAGAAAATCACGGAAGGAAACTTTCCTAAACTTCTTTCCTATCCACAAAATCAGCAACAAAATCAGCGAAGTAAGAAACATCCGGTACCATACCAACACCCCTTCACTGAGCGAAATCAACTTCCCCAGAATCCCGGTAAAGCCGGCGAGCAAAATGGAAAGATGTAGTTTTATAAAAGCCTCCCTCATACACACGCATTTGATTGCAAATGTAAGAAAAAGAAGCAGATCAGGGAATCTGAAAGGTGGAAATCCCTTCGCTGAGCGTCCTTTCAACTCCTTTCCAAACAAAAAGGCCTGAAGTTCCTGCCGGCAATACAATCCGGGCAGACAAACTCCCCTTTTTATCCACCTTATAAGAAACCGAAATGCTGCCAGCCGGATGAGGCATTGTGCCAGACACCTCTTTCAGAGAACCAAGCGAAGGTGCAATCCGAATCTTTTTAAAGCCCGGAGCATCACTGTCAATACCCAGCAGGATTCTGTAAAACTCAATATTAGGACTGGCTCCCCATGCATGACAGTCAGAACGCGACGGTTCAGGCATCTCAGCCCAGGTTGTCAGTCCCAAAGCCATCTGATCTCTCCAAATCTGAAGATTATCGAGCAACTGATCACCCATACCGGCTTTATTTAATGCCAGATGAACATAATATCTAAAATAAATGGTTGCCTGCGCCAAAGAAGGATCATTCAGGGTTTTAGTCATAACCGCTGCGGCCTCTTCTCCGGTAACCACATCAGCCAGCACTGCCAGTGCATTTACATGCTGGGAATAACTACGGTGATCGTGGGTATCAGCAAAGATTCCTTTTTCGGCATTCCAATATTTGGCACGGATGGTAGCTCGCATTTTGGATTCCAGATCGCGGTAATGCGCGGCCATTCCCGAAATACCAAATGCATCTTCCATCGGAGCAGCAGCATCCAGCGTAAGAATATACATCAAATCCTGAAAGGCGGAGTTTCCATCCTTTTCACGAATGGGCTCACCCCCGGGAAAGCCGGCCGACCAGTCAGCAAAGAACCAGTGAGGCACATAAGCAAGACTGTAATCTGGTTTCATCCACTGTTCGTACCACGAAAGAATTCCACGGTAAGCAGGTAACAGCGATTTCATGTATGCCTCGTCGCCCCGGTACATCCAGTAATCGTGCCCCATGCAAATCCACCACAAGGAAAACGAGGAGATAAACTGATGAACAGAAGATGGGTATCGACTCATGGTTATACCATCGGCAACAACCGACTGTCTGCCTTGTTCGATGGCGTTTTTCACCATAAACGAATCACGGGTATTATATAATGAAACCATTGACTGAATCCGTGTATCGCCAAAATACTGCAGTTGTTCGTAGTACGGGCAGTCCATATAAGTTTCATTGGCACACAATCGGGCTGTTCGCCAGCCAATAGCCAGCATATTATTTAATTCCGGCTGACCGGGAGCTGAAAAACTTGTTTCGTTTTTAAACGGATAGGCAGAAAATGTCCCATACACATCTTCCAGCACTAAAGGTTCGTTGCCGGTCGTAACCGTAATATTCACGTAACGCCAGGTACGCCACCAAAGTGAAGTAAAATTACGGGCGCTTCCTCCGTCGGGAAGAAGCTTATCTTCGTATCCCACAAATTTCTTCCCTTCAACTAAATCCCGGTGACCTTTTACGGTTAGGTTCGACTGCTTGGACGATTTTTCTAATTTATCTTCGTACAAAGCTTCGGCATAAGTAATCAGAATCTCTGATCCTTTTCCTTTACTAAATACCAAAGACAGATACCCGGTGGTAAGCTGCTTCTGATCAAGCAGCAAGCGAACGTTACTATTTGCCGGGATGGTAATTGCTATCGGTTTTGAAGGGAAATCTTTCGGGCAATTTATTCCATCGGCGATACGTACCGCTTCAAAACGTTCTGTCCGCATTTCCATGGAAGGAATAGGACGAGGCACCAGTAATCGTCCCGGATAATCGCGGGCCCCTTTGGCAGCACCTTCCATTCCTGACCGCGCCTTTTTCCAGTCAGCATCAACAAAATCCGGTTGCTCCCAGCCCCAGGGATAAACAGCTGCATTCACTTGTTCGCCGGCACCGACTGCATAATAGCCCAACACGGGTTTCGACCAGGGACTATAGGCTGAATTCTTAACACAAAGCCACGTATTGTCTGTATTTACAATCTCTTCGGCAGGCGAATTCCCTTGTAATAGAAATCCTGTCTGATTAAAACTTATTTGTGCTATTGGTTTCTGGTCTGCAAAATTCCATACAACGGCAGCCAGCACATTCTTTCCGCTCTTGAGCCACGGAGCTATATCTATTGTTTCGTACGACCAGTTGTAAATATCTCCGCGCGAAGGACCCAGGGAAACCTGAACTCCGTTCACAAATAACTTATACCTGTTATCGGCCGACACATGCACAATAAACCGCGCAGGGATATCTTCCACTGTGAAAGATTTACGAAAATGATATACACCAAAAATGTTGACAGGTTCATCTGGTACAGAGATCCAGCGGGCCTTCCATCGCCCTTCGAGAAGGGCTGGGTTTATATCAGATTGATTTACCCCTTTTAACCGGATCTGAGCCGCAGCTGGTAAACAACAAAGCAAAAGCAGCAGGAAAAATAAACGTGTTTTCATAACAATCAGGATAACAAAATTCAAGACTACGAGCAAAGATAATTATTTTTACAATATAGAATACAATTCTATTGTTATAAAATAGTACTTTAAATCTGGAGTAACATTATAATTCATACCTTTGCAGCCATTAAAAGTTCAGCGAAATGAAAACAAATAAAGTCGTGTTTCTTCTTATTATTATATTGAATACGTTGTTATTCAGTTGCACAAACAAGGAACAATATTTTGAAACGGCAGGTAGTCTTCATACACCCTATCATATTAAATATCAGTATACACGCTCTCTTGATAAGGAAATCCAGGCAGAGTTGAAACGCTATTATCATTCAATCAACCCCTTCGATTCCTTATCCGTTATTTCGCAAGTTAACCAAAATAAAGAGGTTGAAGTAGACACACTCTTCGTTGATGTTTTTAATAAAGCAATGGAAATATCGGAAAAAACCGATGGAATATTCGATGTAACCTGTGGTCCGCTTATCAACCTGTGGGGTTTCGGTTTCAGCAAAAAAGACAGTGTAACGCCTCATAACATAGATAGTATCCGCTCCTTCGTTGGATTCAGGAAAGTTAGACTCGACGGGCGCAGAGTGACAAAGGAAGACCCAAGAATAGTAATGAACTTTTCCGCTTTGGGAGACGGATGCAGCTGCGATGTGGTTGCCGCCTTACTGGATAGCAAAGGAATTGAAAACTACATGATAGAAATAGGAGGCGAAGTACTTGCAAAAGGGATAAACCCAAAAGGAGAGTGCTGGAGGATTGGAATTAGCAAGCCTTCCGACGATCCCGCAGGAATCAATCAGGAGCTGGAGGTTATTGCCCATCTATGCGGTCGGGTTGGTCTGGCCACCTCCGGGAATTACCGGAATTTCTATGAAAAAGACGGAAAGAAATATGGTCACACGATCAATCCCATAACAGGATACCCTGCCGAACAAGATATCCTGAGCGCCACGATTATCGCCCCCGACTGTATCACGGCCGATGGTTATGCTACAGCTTTCATGGCATTGGGATCCGAAAAGGCCCGCGAACTTAAAAAGAAAGTTCCCGAAATCGAATACTTTATTATATATACAGACGCAGCTGGTAAATACCGTACCGAACACTCGGAAGGTTTCTCCCAATATTTATCCAAATAAGCCGTATACATACTTTTTCTTTTGTCTGTATAATTATTAAATGTTAAAATAACATGAATACAATCATTTCATGTTCAAGAACATATTGCTATATCTATGTATCATTTTTAAAAGTGTTAGTTTTACACTCAAAACAATCACATCAGCAAGTTTATGAGTAAATATTATGATGACAAAGACCGATTCCTTGTGGCAATGGACTGCATTATATTCGGTTTCAGTGAGGGTGAATTAAGCCTGCTTCTTATTAAACGTAAGATTGAACCGGCCAAAGGCCAATGGTCGCTCATGGGTGGATTTTTGCGGGAAAACGAAAGCATAGACGAGGGTGCCAAAAGGGTTCTGAATGAACTAACGGGGCTTGAGAATGTGTATATGGAACAAGTTCGTACCTTTGGGGAAGTGGAACGCGATCCGGGCGAAAGGGTATTATCAGTTGCTTACTACTCTCTTGTTAAAATTGAAGAATCTGATCAGGAACGGTTAGTTGACCACAACGCGTACTGGATTAAAATCAATGAACTGCCGGAACTAATTTTTGACCACGGCCAAATGGTCGAACTGGCAAAAGATGTAATGAGACAAAAAGCATCTACAGAACCTATTGGATTTAATCTTCTTCCTGATTTGTTTACACTCACTCAACTTCAGTCGTTGTATGAAGCTATTTACGGAACGGTACTCGACAAGAGGAACTTCCGCAAAAGGGTAGCAGAAATGGATTATATAGTGAAAACGGATAAAATAGACAAGACTGGTTCCAAACGGGGCGCTTCCCTGTATAAGTTTAACGACCGCATCTACCAGAAACATCCAATTTTTAAGTTATAAAGCATATGCTTGAGGAATTAAAAGAAAAAGTGTTCCGGGCTAATCTGGAACTGGTAAAACACGGACTGGTGATATTCACCTGGGGTAATGCGTCTGCAATAGACAGGGAGAAAGGACTGGTTGTTATCAAACCAAGCGGCGTATCTTACGATGATATGAAAGCTTCGGATATGGTGGTAACCGACCTGGACGGACATATTGTTGAAGGGAACTTACGCCCGTCGTCCGACACGGCAACCCATCTGGTTCTTTACAAGGCTTTTCCTCATATAGGAGGCGTAGTTCACACCCACTCCACCTATGCCACTGCATGGGCGCAAGCAGGATTTGATATTCCAAATATAGGAACTACGCACGCGGATTATTTTCACGACGCCATTCCCTGTACGGAGAATATGACAGAAACGGAAGTTGCAGGAGCCTACGAAGAGGAAACCGGAAACGTCATCTTGAAACGTTTTGAGGGGCTTAACCCCGACCACACCCCCGGCGTACTGGTTAAAAACCATGGACCTTTTTCCTGGGGTAAAGACGCGGCAGATGCCATGCATAACGCGGTTGTTATGGAACAGGTGGCAAAAATGGCCTTCATTTCTTATGGCATCAATTCGCAGCTTACAATGAATCCGGCTCTGATTGAAAAGCATTTCAGCCGTAAGCACGGTCCAAATGCTTATTACGGACAAAAATAATTTATATCAAATAACTTAGTTACTTATTTTAATCTATTAGAAAATGGCATTCGAAAATTTAGAGGTATGGTTCGTAACGGGAGCACAGCTTCTGTACGGAGGCGACGCTGTAATTGCAGTCGACGCACATTCAAACGCAATGGTAAAGGGTCTTAATGAATCGGGAAATCTTCCGGTCAAGGTAGTTTACAAAGGGACCGTTAACTCGGCAACCGAAGTGCAGGCAACATTTAAAGCAGCCAACAACGACGACAAATGTATCGGCGTAATTACCTGGATGCACACCTTTTCTCCGGCAAAGATGTGGATTCACGGATTGCAGGAATTTAAAAAGCCTTTATTACACTTCCATACTCAGTTTAACAAAGAAATTCCATGGAAAGAAATCGACATGGACTTTATGAACCTGAATCAGAGTGCGCACGGCGACCGTGAATTCGGTCACATTATGAGCCGTATGCGCAAAAACCGCAAGGTGGTGGTTGGTCACTGGCAGGACGAAAAGGCACAGGAACGTATTGCCGTGTGGATGCGCGTAGCTGCAGCCTGGGCAGATGCACAGGATATGCTGATCGTTCGTTTCGGCGATAACATGAACAATGTAGCGGTTACCGATGGCGATAAGGTGGAAGCCGAATTGCGTCTGGGGTATCATGTGGATTATTACCCAATAGCCGAACTTGTTGCTCAACAGGATAAGGTTACCGACGAGGAGATTGCCGCTTTGGTAAAAGAATACGATCAATTGTACGAAGTGGCCGATAACGCCAAAGAAGGAGGAAAAGACCGCAAGCAGGTTATCGAAGCTGCCCGCGTTGAAATTGCCCTTCGCAGATTCCTGGCACTGAAGGGAGCCAAAGCATTTACCACGAACTTCGACGATCTGCATGGTGTGGATCAGCTGCCCGGACTTGCTTGTCAGCGTCTGATGGCCGAAGGATTCGGATTCGGAGCAGAAGGCGACTGGAAAACGGCTGCTCTTTGCCGTACGATGTGGTTCATGGGACAAGGCCTCGAAGGCGGTTGCTCATTCATGGAAGACTACACCTATCATTTTGATGGTAAGGACAGTGCGATTCTTCAGGCTCATATGCTGGAAGTTTGCCCGCTTATCTCCGAACACAAACCCAAACTGGAAGTTCATCCATTGGGAATCGGTGGCAAAAACGATCCTGCGCGTCTTGTATTTACTACCAAAGAAGGAGCCGGCGTGGCAGCTACCGTTGTGGATATGGGCAACCGTTTCCGCCTGATTGTAAATCAGGTAGATTGCATCAAGTCTCACAAATTGCCTAAACTTCCTGTGGCATCGGCTTTATGGATTCCGCAGCCCAGTCTTGAAGTAGGTGCCGCCGCATGGATTCTGGCAGGTGGTACACACCATACCAGTTTCTCTTTTTCCATCGACCGCGAATACCTCGACGACTATGCCGAAATCGCAGGGATCGAAATGGTTGTGATCGATAACGACACTACTATAAGCGGATTCAAGAGCGAACTTCGGATGAATGAAGTGTATTACATGTTGAACAAAGCACTTTGTTAATTATTCAAGCAAACAGTATGACAGAAAAATATGTAATAGGGTTAGATTACGGAACAGACTCCGCCCGTGCAGTCGTTGTAAACACCCTCACGGGTGCGGAGCTGGCTTCTTCCGTTAAATACTATCCGCGCTGGGCGCAGGGAAAATACTGCAACCCGGACACCAACCAATACCGTCAGCATCCACAGGATTATATTGATGTTCTGGAAGCTTCGGTAAAAGAAGCACTTGCCAAATGTCCGGAAGGAACAGCTGCTAAAATTGCCGGTATCTCTTTCGATACCACCGGAAGCACACCTGTATTTACAGACGAAGCAGGTACGCCTCTGTCCTTGCTTCCTGAATTTGCAGAAAATCCCAACGCCATGTTTGTGTTGTGGAAAGATCATACCGCTATAAAAGAAGCAGCCGAAATCAATGCGCTTGCAGGAAAATGGGATATTAACTATGTGGACTACGAAGGAGGTATCTATTCTTCCGAATGGTTCTGGGCAAAATCGCTGCATGTACTTCGTGCTGATGCAGCTGTAAGAGCCAAAGCATATTCTATAGTAGAACACTGCGACTGGATGCCGGCGCTGATTACAGGAGCCGGCAAAGCCTCGGAAATTAAACGGGGACGTTGTTCGGCTGGTCATAAGGCTATGTGGCTGGAAAAATGGGGAGGACTTCCCGCCGAAGATTTCCTAACGGCACTGGATCCTATGCTTGGTGGTTTCCGCGAACGCTTATACAGAGACACCTATACCTCTGATGTTGCTGCCGGTAACTTGTCCGAAGAGTGGGCAAGCCGACTGGGTCTCAGTACAGATGTTGTGGTAGGTGTAGGTGCTTTCGACTGTCACATGGGGGCTGTGGGGGCAGGTATTACGCCTCATACGTTTGTCCGTGTAATCGGAACTTCAACCTGCGACATCATGGTTTCTTCTTACGAAGAGATGGGCGACAAACTGATCCGTGGAATATGCGGACAGGTAGATGGCTCTGTAATTCCGGGTTACGTGGGACTGGAAGCCGGTCAGTCCGGGTTCGGTGATATCTACGCCTGGTTTAAAAAAGTACTTGAGTTCCCGATAAAGAACATTATCGGTGCTTCTGAACTGATTGACGCCGAAACGAAAGAAAAACTGATACTGGAAGCCTGCGATAAGATTATTCCGGAACTGTCCAAAGAAGCCGAAAAGATTCCTGTCAGCGAAAGTACGATACTTGCAACCGACTGGATGAATGGCCGTAGAACTCCTGATGCAAACCAGTTGCTGAAAGGTACCATTACCGGCCTTACCCTGGGCAGTACCGCTCCCCGTATATTCCGTGCATTGGTAGAAGCTACTGCTTTCGGATCGAAAGCCATTGTAGAACGGATGCGTAACGAGGGAGTCCAGATAGACAGCGTAATCGGCATCGGAGGAATCGCCCTTAAATCTCCGTTTGTTATGCAAACGATGAGCGACGTGCTGAATATGCCCATTAAGGTTTGCAAAACTGATCAGGCATGTGCCCTTGGAGCTGCTATGTTTGCCGCAACGGCAGCAGGTATCTATCCTAAAGTGGAAGATGCTGTACAGGCTATGAATTCGGGATTTGCATTCGAATATTTCCCTAATGCCGAAAATGCGAAGATCTACGAACACATCTACGAAGACTATGTAAAAGTAGGACAATTCACCGAAAAGGAATTGTTCTGTTAAATACTTTCTTACGAACATAAAAAAGGCTTGCAGTCGGACAGATTGCAAGCCTTTTCTTTTTTCATCTCTCAGGCAGCTTATTTATCCCACCATATGGGTTTGCTTATATAGGTTGCTTCAGCCGCGTCGGCATCAGCAGCCTGCACCATATCGATGTTGTAGTTTACTTCATAACTTGGAACAGCAAAGCGTCTTGGCCAATTTGTTTCCGATGGATAAGCAATCGTATACACATGCGATGGACGCTTAAAACCTTTATAAACTCCCGTAGCTTCATTGTAATTGCCGGAAGCATCACAACAGAAATTCATGCGTCGCAGATCCGAAAATATCTCTGGAGAATAAGACAATGCGATGTATTTCTGAATCATAATCAAGCTCATTGTAAGATCGCCGGTTGTCTGAGCAACTGCCGGGCCCGACAAATAGCTATCGATCGCAGCCGCTGGTACCGACATAATTTCCATGTGGGCACGAATTCCAGCCTTGTAGGCAGTAAGCGCTGCAGCCTTATCATTCTGACGAAACTTTACTTCAGCCTCAATAAACTTCATTTCAGCGTTGGTTAGCAACAACCCCTTGCCTCCTCTGTCCGTGTACCAGGTACCCGTCGAAACAACCCGTCCATCTGTGGCAGTCAGTTTACGTAACTGAACGTAAATGGTATCACCAGAACGGCTTGTATTACTTGTAACATAGGTACCTTTAGCAACATTATAGGTGTATGCAGAGGGACCTTTGGAAGGTAGGTCGGACGACATATCCACTCCTTCCGAACGAACATAAGTACCGTCAGCCTTTTGATAACTGGGAACAAGCAAATCGATACGAGGATCTATAATTCCCTGAGCAGCAGCAGGAACACCCGGATACGTATTTTTCAGATAGTCGATATAAAGCTTTGTAAGCCGGACTGTAGTTCCCGTATTTACATACTGAAGTGAAGCCTGCGAGGTAGTTGTAGCAGGAGATTCGTCGACATACTGAAGAATTGAACTCTGCGCATTTGTTTGAGGAGCTTTAGCTAAAGCAGCCAGAACAGCAGCGGGATCGTATGACGTTTGTTTAGACAAGTGATTCAGGTAACGGGCTTTCAGGCCATAAGCCAACCGGATCCAGTTATCCACATTCCCTCCGTTAAGAATATCGCCTTCCGACAAAGCCGGAGCCAGCTTACTCGTCTGATCCATCTCCAGATAGGTTATTGCTTCATCAAGCAATGGAATAATCTGACTGTAGATATATTCACAATCATCAAACTCTGGCGTATAGGTAGATTCATCAAAGGCTTGTTTGTAAGGCAACATTCCATATAAATCGGCCAGCGTAGCGAAACCCATTGCTTTAATAACCTTAGCGGCACCAATGTAATGGAAAGCACCTTGCTCTTCTGCCGCGGCAATCAGCGGATCCACATTCACACCTGCATTTACGTACCACGCCTGCCATGGCCAGGCAACACTACTTGCCGTAGAATTCCAGCGCGTCCAGTTCCAGTTATTATTTACTGCATAAACACACGACAACTGCTGACAAAGTAGTCCCACACGTGTACCGGCACTCTCGTATCCATCTGCAAACTGTGCAATAAGAGACGGCAGACGCTGCTCGGCAGTAGGGACAGTTGAATTCGCACTGTCGGGATTGTCATTCACATCCAGCCAGTCATTGCATGAAGGAAAAGACAACAAAGTCATAATCAAAACCGGGATATAATATATCTTCTTCATATTCATCGTTTTTTAGAAAGTTAAATTTACTCCGAATGTAAACCCTGCAGTAGAAGGAACACCGCAATAGTCGATCCCCGTAGAACCGGAACCTGTTACACCAGCACCGGCAGCACTTACCTCGGGATCCATACCCGAATAGTTGGTAAGAAGAATCAGGTTACTTCCCGAAACATTCAAACTTGCCTGCTTGATATATTTAAGTTTAGTCAAAAATTCTTTGGGGAGACTGTATGACAAAGAAACAGAACGTAACCTCAGCCAGTTTACTTCCTCAATAAAATTATGGGAATTCCACAGATACTGCGTTCTGTAATATTCTTCATTCATACTCACTTCACGTGTTACAGCTTCATATTCCTTTGTCTCAGGATTTAATGCAACCCCGGTAAAAGTTGTTTTGTCACCGCGGTTTTCGGTCAATTCGCTCATCCCGTAAGAAGTCATAAGATATTCGGTACCATTGTAAATGTCGCCTCCCAAACGGAAATCAAGCAAGAAAGACAAGTTTAAGTTTTTATAGGTAAGACTATTATTCAAACCTCCAATCAAACTGGCTTCACGGTTACCAACTTGTTTTGTCTGCAAACCGTCGGTAGTAGGATATCCTGTTTTCCAGTCAAGAATTAAGTTTCCGGCTTCATCAGTAGCCCATTCCTGACCACTTAATCCCATAAAATCGCCTTTATCGAAAGAAGCTGCTTTAGCATTACCTACCTGTACGTCTGTTACGTAAAGAATCGGAATTGAACCTGGAAGTCCATCTACATACCCTTTGTTATGCGACATATTCAGCATCACATCCCACTTAAACTTCTTTGTTTGTACCGGTGTAGCGTTAATGGTAAGCTCTACCCCCTTGTTTGAAATCTCCCCTGCATTAACCGACTTCAAAATATAACCCGTCGCGTTACTAACACGAGGCTGAACAATCTGATTCTTACTGGTATTATCATAGTAAGCAAAATCAAAACCCAGACGGTTATTAAAGAATCGTACCTCGGCACCATATTCTTTCGAGATAGTAGACTCGGGCTTCAGATCCGAGTTTCCACCCGTCCATGAATTTCTGAAACCACCACCGATGGTCGTTTCCGGACCAAAAAGATAGGTATTAGTCTGATATACCGAAGCATCTTTTCCCACTTCAGCAACAGAAGCCCTTACTTTACCATAGGAAAGAATCGTATTTTCGGGCAATACCTCGGTAAACACAAAGCTACCACTGAAAGAAGGATAGAAGAACGAACGATTTTGCTGAGGCAAAGTAGAAGACCAGTCGTTACGGCCAGTCATACTAAAGAAAGCCATGCTCTTGTAAGCAAGACGAAAATCGCCATATACACCAATCAACCTTTTATTTTGATTAGACTGTGAAAAATACTGGTTTTCTTGCGTCGCATTATTAATATCCGTTACACGACCCGGAATAACAAACTGTTCCGAACGACGAGAGTTTGAAGTCAGCTTCGTATCATCCGTGCTATGTCCCAGCAACAGGCTTGCATCCCAATCATTGAAGAAAACCTTATGCAGGCTAACCATCAGGTTGGAGTTTATGTAATTGTATGATCGGTCTGACTGAGAAAGCATCCCCTTCTGCCAAGCCTCTTTAACACCCGATCCAGGATAGGTAACACTTTGGTATTTTGTAAGATAAGAGTCGTAACCCAGACGATAATTTACGTCCATCCAGTCCGTCACCTTCACGCCTGCATAAATTGAAGCGATCCAGCGTTGGGTTTTGTCTGTCTGCGGATTGTAATTGATAAGCCAGTAAGGATTATCAAAATCGTCGACCAGGTCCTGATTTGGAAACATTCTCTTCTTTGTCCCGTCTTCATTCAGGTAATCCTTCATATAGTCGCTGCGGGGCCATAAGGTGACACCCTCCATATATCCATTACCACTTGATCCCCACAAACCGCTACCGGTAAGTGTTTTTGTTGTATTACTCTCGGCATACGACACATTGGATCCGAAAGTGAAGATCCCATAACGCTGTTCGCCATTGAAACGGAAAGTTGTTTTAGAAAAATCTGTTGTAGGAACCACTCCGGTCTGATCAAGATTGGAAGCCGACAGAAAGAAGTTTCCGGTTTTAGTACCACCGGAAACACTTACATTATTATCAAATCCGCTTGCAGTCTGAAAAAAGTCATCCATGTTATTATTAACGGTCTCGCCTGCCGCAAAAGCATCCCCCCAGGAAGTCATCGTTTGAGTAATCAGCGAAGTACTTTTATAATAGGAACCCTGCTTGTATAAATCCTGTTGCTTTGGCAACCGGTTTACCCAATTCGTACTATATCGGGATGAGAAATTGACAGCAACCTGTCCTTCCTGCCCTTTTTTTGTTGTAATAATCACTGCACCAGCGGCAGCACGCAAGCCGTACAAAGCCGCTGCGGCCGGACCTTTCAATACCGAAATGGATTCGATATCTTCGGGATTTATATCCATTGCACGGTTACTGTTTGTTGTCGAACTGTTTGTAGAACCGTCGAAAGAACTATTATCGCCCTGACCGGTAGAGTTATCAATAGGCACTCCGTCGATCACAAACAAAGGCTGATTGTCTCTTGCAAGCGACGTACCCCCTCTGATTATAATAGAAGAGGATGACCCAGGCGCACCTCCCGAATTAGTTACATTTACACCGGCAATCTTACCGCCCAGCGAATTCACCACGTTCGGATCTTTGTGCTTCATCAGTTCATCACTTTTCAACTCCTGAACGGCATACCCCAACGCTTTCTTTTCACGTTTAATACCCATTGCCGTTACCATCACCTCTTCAATCTGTCTTGAGTCCGGAACCAGCTGGATTTCGAACCATGTTTTATTTCCAATTGGCACTTCCTGCGTTTGCATACCCATATAAGAAATAACCAACACCTTCGCTCCCTGCGAAAGATTCAAGGAGAAATTACCATCCATGTCGGTTACCGTTCCTGTGGATGTATTCCCTTTAACGTACACAGTTGCCGCAATTACCGTTTCTCCGGTTGATTTATCTGTAACCTTTCCGGTTATCTTTTGAGCATAAGTAAAACTTACGAACCCCAAAAAGAATAAAGTGACTAAAATAGCCTGTTTCATAAAGTGAGCAAATTAAGTATTTATACTATCATCAGAACTAATCGAATTCACAAATTAAACGATTTTTCACGAATAAACATAAAAAATACTAAAATATATTATTTACCAACACAAAAGATATTATAAATAAACCAACAATACACACAATGACACTTTTTGAAATATTTATGCTACATTTTATTACATAATTAATCCAATAAATTAAGAAATGATAACTGATAAAGATCAAAAACAGATTCAGTATTTTTGATCGTTACTCCTCTGTATTTTCCCTTAAGTGATAATTTTTTTTCACTTAAGGGAAAATTTACGGGGACTTAAGTCATATTTTTTTTTGAGTTAAGTGATAATTTTCACATCATGATACAGCGTTTTGCAGACTTATATCATCTATTAAAATGAACCTATAATAAAAGAACCTATGATTAAGCCTGTTTTACTTATTAATTTAGTCTTGTGGTGTCTGGCGATATCCGTCCAGTCGCAAGTTACCGTTACAGGGCAAAAAGCTCCATTCGAGAAAGGGTATATTTACATGAAAGATGGATCCGTTGTCAAAGGCAAGTATCTCTACTCGTCGGATATGGACAAAATTCGTATAATATCCGGCAAAGAGTCACGTATTTTAGATGCGTCCGATGTGGAAAAAATAGCTGATAAAAAGCCTCATTACAAAGCAACCGGAAACGAGCTGTCGGAAGCATTTATTCAGACTCCCGGAAAGTGGTTCAATCTTACAGAAGCCGGAATATTGGCGGGAAATCCGGATAATAAGCAAAGCACTCCTTTTATCTTCCACAGTTCACTCAACTATCTGTTTCAGAGAAACATCTCTGTCGGAGCAGGCATCGGGGTCGAGTTTTTCAAAGAAACCTATTTACCGGTAACCGCCAATCTGATGTATCGTTTCAATTCAAAAGGGCTGGTTCCGTTTGTGACGCTTCAGGCTGGATACCTGATTCCAATAGAAAACAAAACAACGTCGTACCAAAATATGTTTCCCAGGGATTATTTATCCAGCTACTGGGTTATGCCAAACTATCAAGGCGAACTCGATTCGAAAGGCGGATTCATGATTAACCCTGCTGCAGGTATACTGTTTCAGACCAATCACGGATTTGGAATCAGTCTCTCGTGTGGTTACCGGTACCACCGTCTTGTCTATTCGGGCAACACCGATTATAAGCTCAACGCCGATTATAACCGTCTGTCATTCAAATTAGGTATTCTCTTTTATTAAAACAACAATTCTATGAAAACTATATACATCTATCTGTTGTGTCTTTTGCCCGTGCTGGCCTACGTGTCGTGCACAGACAAATTCACGGAAGAATTCACTGCTAACGCTCCCGTTTACATGAGCTACGAAACATTGCGGACAGCCGTAAAAACAGGTCCTGCCCGCAACCTGGTAAATCCTGGAAAAATCTATTTCAAAGACAATTACATCCTTATTACAGAGAAATCTCAGGGAATTCATATCATTGACGTATCCACTCCTTCCAGTCCAAAAAATACAGGATTCATTGAGTTACCAGGATGTATCGATATCGCTGTCAGGAACAACACGTTGTATGCCGACAGCTACGTAGACCTGGTCGCTTTGGACGTGTCCGACTTGAGCAAGATAAAAGAAACGGCCCGTATCAAAAATGCTTTTCCTTATACGATACCGGCAACAGAGAATGATTTCCCTATTACAAAAGTCGAAAAGGAAAAAGGGGTAGTTATAGGCTGGGACGTGATAACCGAACACCGTGAACTTGAGACTCAGTACTACCCTGTATATCCCATGTACAATGAATTTGCCTCATCAGACAAACTTTCGACCGATGCGGCATCGGGAGGTATAAGCGGAAGCGGTTTTGGGAAAAGCGGATCAATGGCTCGCTTCGGATTGTACGACAAGTACCTGTATACTATTGACAACTATTCCCTATTCATTTTCGATATCAGCAACACGCCAATAAACATCGGACAAACTTACATCAATTGGAATGTGGAGACAATGTTCGTATACGACAAGCACCTTTTTTTCGGAACAACAAACGGAATGATGATTTACAGCTTGCAAGTACCTACAGCTCCTGTTCAAGCCGCTAACTTCTGGCATGCAACCAGCTGCGATCCGGTGGTGGTGCAAAACGGATATGCCTACATAACACTGCGTGGGGGACAACAATGCCATGCCGATTTTAACCGTCTGGACGTTGTAAGTCTGTCGGGCGATTACAAAACCATCCAACTGGTAGCCTCCTACAACATGACCAACCCCCACGGTCTGGGTATAGATAACAACACCCTGTTTGTATGCGACGGAGAAGCCGGACTGAAAGTCTTTGATGCAATAGACAAAACGAGCATAACATCCCATCAGCTTGCCGTATATCCAAACATAAAAACATACGACGTAATTCCGGCTAACGGTTTTTTATTCATGATAGGGTCTGATGGTTTTTATCTGTATGATTATTCCAATCTGCACAATATAACCCAACTAAGCCACATACCTATAACACCTATGGATTAAAAGAATTAAAAGTATAAATAAAAAGCACACTAACAACAAGAGGTTGCCCCACGAATGGCAACCTCTTGTTGTTAAAAATATCAACGAATTTTAATAGTTACTTTGAAGAGAGTAAAGCAAATAACTATATTTGCATCATAACTGATTGAACTAACTATTAATCAATTTACAGATGATGAAAATAAAAATTAGAAAGAATCTCTCTCTATCAGTGGCGATGTTACTATTCCCTATAGCTGCTGGTGCAAGGGATTATACAAATATAATTGTCATTCTAATGGATGATATGGGTAATGGTGACTTGGGAACTACAGGAGCCATAGGTTATGAAACTCCCAATCTGGATAAAATGGCAAAAGACGGAATGCGATTTACCCGCTTTTATTCTGCACAGGCAGTAAGCGGAGCATCGCGTGCCGGACTTCTTACCGGCTGTTATCCCAACAGGTTTGGTTTTTCGGGAGCACCCGGACCCGATGCCACTACAGGAATAAACGAAAACGAAACCACTATTGCCGAAATGCTGAAACAAAAGGGATATGCTTGTGCGGCATATGGAAAATGGCATTTGGGGCATCACAAACAGTTTCTCCCTACACATAACGGATTCGATGAATATTATGGAATACCATATTCTAACGACATGTGGCCGAAACACCCGACAATTAAGTTTCCTGATTTACCTCTTTTCGAAGGGGATAAAGTTATAGCCTATAATCCAGATCAGACACGTTTTACGACCGACTTTACTGCTCGTGCCGTTCAGTTTATTGATAAGAACAAGAAAAAACCTTTCTTCTTATATCTGGCACATCCAATGCCACACGTACCTCTTTTTGTATCAGATAAGTTTAAAGGAAAAAGCAAACAAGGTTTATTTGGAGATGTAATGATGGAGATAGACTGGAGCATCGGACAAATAATCGGAAAGCTTCGCGAAGAAGGTTTGGAAGAAAATACACTCGTTGTGGTAACATCAGACAATGGCCCATGGATCAACTATGGAAATCATGCCGGAAGTACCGGAGGTTTGCGTGAAGGAAAAGGAACGAGTTTCGAAGGAGGACAACGCGTACCTTGTCTGATGCAATGGAAAGGGGTTATTAAGGAAGGATCCATCTGTAACAACCTAACATCATCCATCGACCTGCTTCCTACCATTGCTGCCCTTACTAATGCTCCTCTTCCAACGTATAAAACAGATGGAGTAAACATAACTTCGCTGATTCGTGGAGAAAAGAATGCGAACCCACGTACCTCATTTTACTATTATTACCGCCGCAACAGTCTGGAGGCTGTTACAGATGGTAACTTCAAACTGATTTTCCCGCACCCGCACCGTACGTATGAAGGCTTCGAACCGGGAAACAACGGTGCTCCCGGAAAAGTAGAAGAATCGCACATGCTGGAAGAAAAACTATTGATAGACCTACGTCGTGATCCGGGTGAACGCTACAATGTAATAAACATGTATCCTGAAGAAACAGTCAAGCTGGAACAAATGGCTCGTGAAGCCCGTGAAGACCTGGGAGATGACCTTACAAATACTACAGGTAAAAATACACGTCCGATAGGGCAGCTAAGCCTGTGATTTAAATTTTAAATGAGAACAAACACGTAATTTTGTTTGTATCTTTTCAACTTACTAAATTAATCCTATAGTGTTAGCCGGCTAATACTATAGGATGAAAAAACCGGGACTCCGTACTTTTCCGTACAGAGTCCCGGACTGGTCAGAGACCTAAAGATAATTTAGATAACCCGTAAACTTTAAAATCTTTGATCATACCCGGAGCGCCGGATTCAGCCCTTGGAAGTACACGGATACCGGTAACAACCTCCTCTTTACCCAAATCAATTACGATCTGGTGAGGATATGACGTATTTCCTTTTCGCGAAGTATGCCAGTAGGTAGATTCCTGCAAATCAAATATCTTATCAGCGGTATGATTGCCGGAAGCAGTTTCTTCGCTGTCGGCATATACTATCTTCCACGACTCGCGGGACAGTGGTTTTCCTTTGGCATCTGTCAGATATAACTCGGCGATGGCGGCATCTTTCTTTCCATCCTGTGCACCAAGAGATTCCAGACAGAAGTAACGAGCCTTAACTGTTTTACCGAAAGAAACTTCTTTCCATCCGTTGCCATTCGTAAATGAACCCTTGAAAAGAGGTTTTTCTGCAGCAAGGTTCAGTACCTGTCCCTCACGACGGTGCGTCATCGGAGCTTCTTCACGCAATACATCCAGAATAGGTTTACTAATCCCTTTAATGGAAGCTTTGGAAGGTCCCTTCAGATCCAGAACCACAATCTCGTTTTCGCCTTTCTTTAACCAGCAACCAGGCATAAAGAGCGTCTGCTGCGGACCAATTTCCCAGAAACGTCCCAGAGAAACGCCGTTCACCCAAACCATTCCCTTTCCCCATGTTTGCATATCAAGAAATACATCTCCCGGAGCATCCAACGTAAAAGTAGCCCGGTAATAGGCAGGCCCCTGCAACTTTTCAGCCTTCTGGAACGATTTCGATTTGGCAAAAGCATAATCAACAGGGAAACTGAATACTTCCCAGCCAGAAAGGCCAACTGAAGCTCCTTCGCGAACCAGTTCCACCTTTTCGGTGATGCCCTTGCGATCGTGAATCGCCTTATCAAAATTGACACGTCCCATAGCCTCAACCAAAATATCCAAACGCGAACCTGCGGGAAGTACAGGAAGCTTCACCATATTTTCACCCCTGCGACGATCCAGCGTAGCAATTTTTTTACCATCAACAAATACCTGTGCCCAGTCGTGCACCTCTGTAATCACCAAAGAAGTAGCCGTTCCAACTGCCGGCAATACCGTACGATAGAGAATAGTCCCCCAACCCTGGTCAAACATTTCCATCGGTTTGATATCCGCCGAAACAACCGGCTGCGGTAAATTTTCGAACAAAGGAGCCACTTCAGTCAACGTAAACTCCGGAATCTCGATCACCGGCAACGCATCTGGCACAGGAGCCAGTTTTTCACCCGGAGCCAGGTAGTTGCCTAATAATTCGCGAACAGCAAAATACTTATCGGTTGCCCAACCAGCTTCACTGATAGGTGCATCGTAATCGTACGAACTGCACATAGCCGAATAAGAGGGACTATTTGCTCCACCCCAGTGTCCAAAGGTAGTTCCTCCGTGAGTCATATATAAACTAAACGAAATGTTCCGGTCCAGCATATCACGCATCCCCGTCACCATTGTTTCCTTGTCCCTTGTCTCGTGTTTACGACCCCAATGATCGAACCAGCCCGACCAAAACTCACTGCACATAAGCGGAGAATCCGGACGAGCTTTTTTGAGACCTTCAAACTGCTGGTCGATATTCGCACCCGTACCGAAATTGATTGTCCACAATAAATCATCCAACCCGTTATTCAGAAAGTTTGAACTCCAGTCGCATTGGAAAAGAGGAACATCCGTAAAGCCGGCGCCCTTTACCATATCCCTTACTGTGGCTATATATTTTTTGTCCGTGGCATACGAACCGTATTCGTTTTCAACCTGTACCATAATAATATTACCCCCGCGGGTGATCTGCAAATCGGCCAGTTGTTTGCCAATTTCGTTCATAAACAGACGGGTACGTTCCACAAAATACGAATCATCCGACCGCAGACGAATATCCTGTTTTTTTAGCAACCACCAGGGAAGTCCACCCATCTCCCACTCGGAGCAAACATAAGGACCCGGACGCAACATAATGTACATACCGTGTTTCTGAGCAAGCCTGCAGAACTGCGCGATATCATTCTGTCCGTTAAAATCGAATTCACCCGGCTTCTGTTCATGAATATTCCAAAAAGCATAAATACAAATCGTATTCATCCCCAACGCCTTGCACATTTCAATACGATGTTCCCAGTATGCGGCAGGTATACGTGTGTAATGAATTTCGGCAGCTTTCACAACGAAAGGCTTTCCATTCAGTAAAAAAGTTTTGTTGCCCGCCGCAAAAGTCCCGGAATTACCCGAACTCGTCTGAGCCGAAAGGGCAAAAGAGAATAAAAGAGCAGTCAAAAAAAATAAAGACCTAAGTTTGTGTTTCATAGAATAAGATATTAATATATTAATAAGGAACTCCAACAAATGTTACTACGGAACGTGCGGGAACTTGTATTCTTTTACCCGGAAGCACTTTGCGGTCGGGGAACAAATTCACCCCTTTTTTATCCGAAGTACGATACGGCTTCCAGGCAACCGAATCGGATCCTTTCCATTCGAGAGCAACCTCTTTCTTTTCTTCATCATAATTGATAACCACCACCACCGGTGTATTATCAACATTCCGGTAAGCAGAAATCATCAAGGCAGTCTGGTCTGTATCGCCACCGGCAATAAGTTTCCCTGCCGTGTCAAATGCCTGAACACCCAGCCGAACCGCACCCGGACGGATAAAGCGGCTATAGTTTCCAAAAGCCCAGAGCAATTTTGAATCTTCCACCGTGCCATTCAGCAACGACGAATCCGGATACGCCCGCAACAGGCCGTCCTTATAATCGCCTGTAGCAACCGACCTCCACCATTGCCAGCTGGAAGCATTGGCATACACCAGATCATGGTGAATCACACGTGCCACATACAATGCCGTTTTCATGGTACGGTCGAAACCTCCACCGAAGCCAATCTCCTCATCGTTCGACATGATACAAAACTCCGTCTGCCAAAAACCCACCTTGTATTTCTTCAGCGTATCGCCCAAAGCTATCCGGATATCCCGCAAATCTTTCAGCGGAGTATTCGTCCAATAACTATGACCCGCCATCAGCCGGGGTACATTAGGCACATCACCTAAGTAGGTAGCCGCACTGTCGGCCGAGAAAAAAGACTGAATCTGATAACCACGTTCCGGTCCTGTATATGGATGCGTCCGGAACATACAATTATAATCAAATGACTCCGAAACCAGAATCTCTGTATCCAGGTTTCTTCGCACGTACTCCTGACTCAGTTCCCTTACCGTACGGGCAATCTCCATATTGGTGGCAGCCGTACCCTCCTGCTTCGGACCCACCCAGTTCCAATGACCATCGGGTTCATTAAACGGACAGATATAATCAAGCTTGATACCTTCATGCTGCTGCAACCCTTCGGTGACATCCGCCATAAAGCGGACATAATCGTCGTACCGGTCGGGCTGTATATTAAATGTTGCACCGCGTCCCGTATTCGTTGCTAACCCGTTCTGAGTCCAGTAAACAGGAGCCGATAACAGGAAACCCAGAAACTTATCAACCCCTCTCTTTTTTGCCTGCTGCAAGAAATTTCGCTGACCAGCTTGCTTGCCCCAGTTGTATGTCCCGTCGGGAAGCAGGAAACACTCCGAACGAGTCCACGGCGAACCAATCTGACTTGAATCGCCCTGCTCGGCACTACCTGCTCCTATATTAAAACGCCAGAGCGAAAGACCAATACCCTCGGGCCTGCCCTTTTCATCCAACTCTGTACTAAACAACCAATCAGCCACCCTATTCACCTCTTTCTCGGGCCAAAGACCAATAAATTGCATGCTCCACCCATCGGATGCACTAAAATGCTCCATGGTCTGATAAGTAACTGTCGGATCAACCACCACGCTGGCAACCGTTTCCTTCTGAGCCGAAAGAGGCAATGCCAGGGAAAAAGCCAGCGAACAAAGATAAAAATTCCTCATCACCATACCGAATAATTAATTATTAAAATCATACACTATCGTAACCACAGCACGTGCCGGAATAACAAGCTGCTTATCCGCCGAAGCTCCCGCAACCACCTCCTCCTGCAAATCGGAAGTTTGAGAGGTTGTGTACATTTTCACAGACGAAACTGTCTTTCCGTTCACCCCGCTCAACGCCGTGTTTACGGCAATTCGCTTATCTGAAATATTGGTATACACGGCAACCAGCCTCTTTCCATCGGGAGCTACATACGCCGATCCCATGAAAAGTGACGACGCATTAGCTATATCGAGCGACACCCGTTTGAAACCCGGACGCACAAAAAGACTATAATTTCCCAATACCCACAGATTCTTGCGCGATTCGTGGGTACCACTGTTGCGGATATCCCCGTAAACTCCGTCAGCCGGAGTCACACTTATCAGTAAAAAACGGCTCTTATGCCCCCAACGTTCCAAATCCATGCTCGTCCAGAAAGACCACGACGAAGCACTCGCGTACACCATGTCTGCATGAATCACCTTCGCCATATACAAAGCAATATCCATATACCCGGCCTTGTCGTGTCCGGGGTAATTTTCATTATAATAATCGCCAAGCATACTCCATTCCGTTTGATAAACCTGCAAGGAATGAGCCGCAGCCTTTGCCTGAACCGACTGGCGGATCTGCTGCATTTCGGCAAACGAGCCATCAGTCCAGTAACTATGTCCGGCGGCAACCTTTGCCACAGAAGGCAAATCCCCTAAATAATTAGCCGATCCATTACTGAAAAAGTCATCCAGCTGATTACTCCGCTCCGCGTCCCCTTTAACAGAAACTAAATAGTTCCAGTCGGCCGCCTCCGGAAGCAATTGCTTAGTAGAAAGCCCCGAAGAAGTAAGCGAAGCATCCAGCTGACCGGCAAGTTGTTTTATTTCAGCATTTTTCCAACCCGAACCCTCCTGCGAAGGATCACCCCAGTTATACTGAGGCTCGTTAACCGGACTCACCAAAGCAAAATCAATACCCTTCTGCTCCTTAAAATAAGTCAGCACCCGGGTAATATAGCTGGCGTAAGCACCATAACTATCGCCTTTTAAATTAGAAAACGAACCGCTGGACGAATACCCCTTTCCGTTTTGTGTATAATATACAGGCGGTGTATTACTAAACATCACAAACCGTTCGCATCCGTACTGTTTGGCTTTCTGCAGAAAATACTGCTGTCCGGCCTGACGATCCCAGTTATAGGAACCATCCGCGTTCAGGAAACACTCAGCCCGCCGCGTTCTGTCGGCTATTCCACTCGCATCACCCTGTTCGGCAGTACCTCCCCCTAAATTAAATCGCCACATAGATAGTCCGATACCCTCTGGCTTGCCATTGGCAACCGATTGGGAAAACAACAACTTTGCAATGGACTCCTTTTCTGTGTCCGACCAATACGTACCCACATAGTTGGGCACCCAGCAATCGGATGCAGCAAACCCTTCCATCGTCTGAAATTGTTTGTCAACCTTTATCGTAACCTCTTTGGCAAGATCGGCCACCGGTTCCGTGTCCGGCAATTCGGCAGGATCACTACAAGCAGTGAGCAAACACAAAGCAAAACCAATATATTTCTTATGCATACAGTTTAAAGGATATTGCAGGGGTACAGAAAACCATACCCCTGCAGTTTATATCAGTAATCAGTCCAATTAAAAATTAGGATTCTGTTCAATCACCCCTTCCGAAAGCAACACCTCCGTATTAGGAACAGGGAACAGCAAGTCACGGTCTTCGCGGAAAGTAATCCCCTTATTACTATTTTCCTTCTGGTTTGTTTTCTCGTACTCGTCGGTCGATTCAACCAGGTTGTATCTTACAAACGAGCCGGATTCACCCATCACGTTACACAAAGCCTTTTTACCATTATCATCATTCCAACGACGAAGGTCATACAAACGGTTGTGTTCCAACGCAAGTTCCAATCTTCTTTCCAAACGGATCGCATCACGAAGCGCTTTGCCTGTAGCCGCGCTTTCGGTAAGATGAACACGGTTACGTACTTCATTCAACGATTTGCGTGCACCCACCTCATCGCTTGTCTCATAAGCAGCTTCTGCGTGCATCAGCAAAACGTCGGCATAGCGCAGCAAGCGGTGATTCAAAGGTACATGGTTGGCATCATAAGGCGATGGTCTTTTATCCACCGGAATATAGAACTTACGGTTTACACGAGCCGACTTATGCTTGTCCGGAGAAATCACATAGGCTTTCGCCTTCTCATTGTCGTCGCCCGCAACATCGTCGCCATTCTTAATGATCGTCCACTTCAAACGTTCGGTATCACCCGCGTCAAGAAAAGCTTTTTCAAGATTACTGGTAGGCAAACCCCATGACCATCCTGAATCATCACGCGAACCAACCACAACGGACAAGCGTCCGCCCAGGTCGTACTTTGTATCATCATTATACTGAACTTCAAACAACGACTCTACGCTGTTGTTGGTGTCCACACTCCATACATCCTTAAAATCGGGAAGCAAGCTATACTCCTTGCTATTGATCACCTCTTCCAGCACACGCTTTGCATCTGCATATTTTTCCTGATACAGGTAAGCCTTACCCAGGTAAGCCAAAGCTGCCCCCTTGGTAGCACGACCCATTTCTGTTTCGGCATAACCGCTGCGTGCAGGCAATGAAGCTGCCGCATCAATCAGGTCCTGCTCAATCAGCGCATACACTTCAGACACACTGTTGCGAGTCTTTCCGCGTACATCTTCGGGCAACAACATATCTGTAACCACTGGTACACCACCAAAATTCTTTACCAATTCGAAATACTGATACGCACGGATAAACTTAGCCTCCGCAATCATGCGGCTACGTAACGTTTCGTTGGTAATGGGAGAAGTAGCTATGCGGTTAATGGCAATATTACAACGTAAAATACCCTTGTACCTGTACTGCCAGAAGTCTTTAATTTTACCGTCCTGTTTTGGGTTGCCGTAATGCGACATACGGATCCAGTCACTCTGACTCTGGGTTGTATTACCCATCCAAAGATCGTCCGTACTCATATCCACACCCACATAGAAAGAAGCAACCTGCCACCAGTCGTTCCAGAAAACAGACTGATAACAACCCGTAATCTGTTTCAGACACTCTTCCTCTGTCTGATAATAAGTATCCAAAGTCTCTTGTCCAAGAACCGGTTGATCCAGAAAATCGGAACAGCTGCTTAAACTGGCAGACAATGTTACTGCCATAAAAAGTTTAACTATATTATTCATAACGTATTATTCTATTAAAATGTCATGTTAATGCCAAATAAAAATGTACGGGGATTTGGGTAACCCAAGTTATCGATACCCGACTCAATCACGCTACCACCAGACGCACGCTCAGGATCCTGACCGGTATAATTGGTAACCGTAAACAAGTTTTGAGCCGAAAGAGACAAACGAACTCCCACATTTTTAAGGGTACTCTTTGGTAAGGTATAACCCAACTGAAGCAATTTGCAACGCAAGTATGAACCATCTTCCACAAAGAAAGAAGAAACGCGGCGGAAATTCATATTCTGGTCGTTCACAGAAAGACGGGGATAATAGTTGCTTGTACCTTCGCCATGCCACGCCATTTCAGACAACCCTGCATACACGTTCTGTCCTTCTGTACCGGCAAGGAATCCTCCTTTGGCACTGTTGTAAATATCATTACCCAGTGTGCCATAGAAGTTAGCAACCAAGTCGAAATTCTTATATTCCAGTCGTGTGTTCAAACCCATCATCAGGTCGGGGAATGCATTACCGATAAACACCTTGTCGCTCTCGTCAAGCACACCGTCGCGGTTCACATCCTTAAAACGGATATCACCCGGCTTAGCACCCTTCTGTACAAGATCTCCCTTATCGTTGGTATGACTGTTAATCTCTGTCTGATTCTGGAACAAACCGTCGGCAATATAACCGTAAAAACGGCTGATCTCACCATTCTCTTCGTTGCGGATAATACGGTCGTTAAAGAAATCTCCGGCAAGAATAGCAGAACCGGCAACAAACTTCTCGCCCGTATTCTTCACTCCCGAAAGATTCACACCCACTTCGTATTTAAAATCATTTACAGCATCACGCCAGTTAACAGAAAGTTCCCAGCCGCGAGCACGCATACTTCCCACGTTGCTCCACATTTCACCATTCCACATCGGATAACCCAAAATCAGCAGATTTTCCTTTTTCATAAGCATATCCTTTGATGTTTTCTGGTACACATCTGCCGTAACCGACAGTTTATCTTGCAACAAACCTAAATCCACACCAATATTAAAGTCTTCCACAGTTTCCCATTGCAAGCTTGTATTTCCAACCATGCTGATAGCAGTACCCACGTTACGGTCGGCGCCGGCACCAAATACATAGTCACCGCTGCTAAGCAAATTCAGATAATTAGAACTGTCGATATTCTGATTACCCACACGGCCCCAGCCACCACGGACTTTCAGGTTAGAGATCAGCTGCTGATCCTTCATAAATCCTTCGCCTGTAACACGCCATGCCAAAGACACGGAAGGGAAAGTAGCATAACTGTTGTCTGAAGGGAACTTGGAAGATCCGTCCACACGAAGCGAAGCCGTCATATAATACTTGTTATCGTAATTATACATTAGACGACCCAGATAAGAAACCAGCGTATTATATGCATTTGTTCCACCAGCCTTTTCATTCAATGTACCAGCATTCAGATACTGCAAATCTTCGTAATTACTTGGAACAGCTTCACGTGAACCGCTCAGGTAATACGCTGCGAACTTTTCCATTGTGTAACCCACCATAGCGTTCAGGTTATGCTTCTGTCCCAGCGTTTTCATATAACTGGCCGTGTTTGTCCAGCTCCAGTCCACATAGTTGGAAAACGAACGGCTCACTTTGCTCTGCTCTGTTTGTTCCAGGTTATCGATAAAGAATTCTGGATTAAAGCTGTCGTACATACCAAAACGGGCATTCACACCAAACTGCGAACGCAGAGTAAGACCCTTCGTCGGTTCCACGCTGATGTACGGATTCAGCAACATACCATATTCTGTATTCTTGTTATTGGTACGAGCTACCGATCCAGCAGGGTTCCATACCTGATTATTGCGAGACCGCGCATAGTTGCTATACTCGTTGTTGCTCCATTCCTCTTCCGGTTTAAACACAGGTGTGGTTGGATCCATGCGCATCACGCTGCTAAACTGATTGGGTGTATTTTCCCATGATTCCATACGTGGAGCAAAGTCCATACCCGCTTTAACGAATTTGTTGAAAGTATATTCCGTATTGAAACGGCCGGTAAGCTTTTCCCAGTAACCTGCATCGTATTGTGACTTCTGACGGAAATAACCAATGCTTCCGCTATATACCACCTTGTCGTTACCAGCCTGAAAACTCAGGTTATATGTTTGCATCGGAGCCACCTTGTTGATTGTCTCATCCCACCAGTCGGTACCATCAGCATTCGTTAGATTGTCCGCACCGTTCCAAACAGGCACATTGCCATCATTTGAATAACGTGTTTTAAACACTTGCTCGTATTCGGAAGCACCTGCCATAGATGGCTTTGCAAGAGTCTGCAAACCAAGTGACGTATTAAACTGAAACTGAGTTTTACCCGCTTTACCCTTTTTGGTAGACACCAGGATAACCCCGTTTGAACCTCTTGTACCATAAATGGCCGCAGCAGAAGCATCTTTAAGCACCTCAATGCTAGCGATATCGTCTTGATTCAGGAAATTAATATTCGTACCTACAGGCATTCCATCCACTACATACAACGGATCCGATCCGTTTACGGTAGTTACCCCGCGGATAATTACACGAGGAGTAGCACCCGGACCACCGGCACCGGTAATCTGTACCCCGTTGGCTTTACCCTGTAAGGAAAGCATGGCATTACCAGTAGCCATACTCTTCAGCTCGTCGCCCTTCACAGTGGTAATAGAACTTGTAAGGTCGCTCTTTTTCACCACACCGTAACCAACCACAACCACCTCGTCGAGCGCCTTCATATCTTCGGCCATCTTAACGTTGATAACAGACTGGTTTCTTACCACAATTTCCTGCGTAGCAAAACCAATCATCGAAAAGGTAAGTGTGGCATTGGGAGCCACATTCCCAATACTGTAATTTCCATCCAGGTCGGTAATGGTACCATTGGTGGTCCCTTTCACCATGACCGTGGCACCAATCATAGGTTCATTATCGGCAACCGATATAATGTTCCCGGTAATTGTTTTATTCTGCGCCTGAGCACAGAAAGACACAACCGATAAAATCAGAATTATAAATGTTCTCATAACTAGCTTATTTCTTTAATTAACAGGATAAAATTTAGAACGCTTCAGGTGACTGTCAAACTTGAAGATGTATTTTCCGGATTTCTTAACCGACCATTTGCCTGGATTCTCTCCTCCGTTGGCCACATTCGATTCCGGATCATCGCTTCTGTTCCATCTCCAGAAAGGTTCCGGCCACCATCCCCATGGATGCATACTCTGAATAATAAATTCGATCGTATTTCCTGCTTCAAGTGTCATTTCAACCGAATAAAGATACGGATTGTTAGCATCCTGCTTCAAAAGCAGCGGTGATGCCGGCGACCAGTTTCCTGCGCCCGGAATACCAGCTCCCACCAATCCAATCTGGATAGGGATCTGCTCTTCGCCAACCTGCATGGTACCGTTAGTCGGAACCGCGTCGGTCGGGGTATATTCAGTCACCGTATAATTTCCTGTCTTTACATTAAATACAATAGAATAGTAACCTCTTTTCGGCAACACGATCGGAAGAGAAACCTCCGGCTCGTCCGTCAGCTTTCCCGCATCGTTCGGATCCACACCAAAACAGATTGGGCTAAAATCGGTCTTCTGAGGAACAAAGCGGATTTCAGTACCCGCGTTTTCAGAATAATAACGTGCCTTATACGTAAAGGCATCCGTTCTTTCTATAAGCATAGGAATACCAAACATATCACTGTTCAGGTTTGCCACCGCCTTCACATCCACCAGATACATCTTCTGGAAGTCGGGCATTTCAGACACATGGATTACCGAACTCTTTACTACTTCAAGAGCAGCCTTATCCACAGCCTTCAGCGTCAGCGTATAATCAGCGATAGCTTTAGGAAGTGCGATTGGATCAGCAAAAACAAGCGTTTTGCCATTGTTGGTAAACTCTGTGATACGTTTTGAATAGTTCAGCGCAGGAACAGACACCTCCACATAATCCAATGCCTTGTCGTCTGCCACTTCGAAACGAAGGTTCAGCAGGGTTGTTTCCTTGCTAAGTACAGTTACTTCGGCATCAGGAGCCAACACAAACGCAGGTGCGTTAAAATCGCCGTCCATTGTAACCAGTACTGTTTCCTCCACTGTGCGGTTGCCTACATCGGTAACCGTTACGCGGATCGGAAATTCATTTCCTACAAGCATCTTGTCGGTGGTGAATTTATAGTCCAGTTCGTAGCGTGTAATCAGGGAATCCAGCGTCAGATCGATGGTCTTATCCAGAAACAGGTCTTCGTTTTTAAGGTTAACCGATTTAATACCATCCTTATCCTCAATAATTCCTTTCAAGTGAAATTCCCTTCCGGGCTCTGTTTTAACGTTCGACGCAGTAAGTGTCACTGTAGGAGGCAGCGCGTCCACATCTGTGTACTCCTCTTCGTTGCTACATCCCGTAAACAGGATGAATAATGCAGCCGTAAGACTAAAATAATTTCTAAACATCATACATTAGAATTAAAGTGTTTTCATTCTTTCATTTTTTGTAAAACCTATCGGAGCTCTAAACCGTGGTTGACAATGTGTGCAAATGTAGGGCAGTTCATCAATCCGGATAGCTGTCAAAATCGGCAAAATGAGGCGTTAAATCGGTCAATGCTCATTTTGCATAGCTGAACATCAATTATTTTATTACTTTTGAGCATAAATCGTATCGGAAGAATTATGAAGCGAAAGAGTTGGATTGTCGTTGTTTGTGTCTGTCTGTTTACCCTGGCTAGTGCCCGGCCATATGCAGTAAAACGCCTTGGTCTGGAACAGGGGCTTTCCAATAGTTATGTGGTGAGCATCACACAAGACAAACACGGATTCATCTGGTTTGCCACCGAATCGGGCCTTAACCGTTTCGATGGAACTTCCTTTGTCGTATACAAAAGGCAGAATCGCCGGGCAAACTCCCTGAACGGGAATGCGCTCAATAAGGTGTATGCCGACAAGGCGGACGATGTGGTATGGGTTGCTTCCCAGCGCGACGGACTCAATGCCTTCGATTGTAAAACGGAAACATTCCGGTCGTACGTAAATCAACCCGGCAATCCGGGAAGTATTGCTTCCAACGCTATCACGGATATAATTAATTCATCCGACGGTAACCTGTGGCTTGCCTCCTATCATATGGGTGTCGATTATTTCGACAAGACTAAAAAGCAGTTCATACATTATAACAGGAGTACCCTTCCGGGTCTGGTGAGCGACAATGTGTGGTCGGTTGCCGAAGACAGTAAGGGAAATCTCTACATCGGACACGTGTTCGACGGACTAAGTGTTTACTCCACGAAAGACAAAACGATTAAGAACTATAGCTATTCAAATACACCTGGCAGCATTCCGGGAAATGATGTACGCTGTCTTTTTATCGACAATTACGAAAATGTATGGGTGGGAACTACCAACGGACTGGCTCTGTTTGATCAGGGAAGCGGGCGGTTCATCTCTTTCAAAAACAACCCGGCAAATCCGAATTCACTCATTTCAAATTTTATTTATACCATCACCCAACCCAAAGACGGTCAGCTTTGGATCGGAACGGAAACCGGAGGAATCAGTATACTGGACATTCGTAAGGGCATGTTTCTTTCGCCCGAGAAGGTATCCTTTCAAAATATCTACAGCTCCGATGGTAAGAACGGCTTGTCTCATCCCACCGTCCGGAGCATTTTTCAGGATTCATTCCGCAATACCTGGATCGCAACCTATGGCGGAGGAGTGAATTTTATCAGCAGCGAACCCGACTTCTTTCAGCTTTGGCAATACTCTCCGTTGCCCGACGCAGCGAACAGCTTATCCAAAAGTGTTGCCTGGGGACTTTGCACGGATAACGAAGGGCAAGTCTGGGTAGGGACCGACGGCGGAGGTATCGACGTATTTAAGGCCGGACAGAAAACCGCCTCGTATAAAAAGGGGGCAGCTCCCCGCGGACTAAGTGACAATGCGGTGCTTTCGGGGTTCAAGGATTCCAAAGGGATTCTTTGGTTCGGCACTTACAGCGGAGGAATTACCCGTTACCTGCCCGGCGAAAAGAAATTCGAACATTTTTCTCCTGCCGGCTTTACGGCGAAAGACATCCGCTGCTTTTACGAAGACAAAAACGGATTTATATGGATAGGGACCAACGGCGACGGACTATACCGGTATCTTCCCGAATCCAAAGAGCTGCTCCAGCTCAGGCGCGAGAACAGAAACCTGACTGAAAACTACCTGCGTGCCGTTACCGCCGATTCCGACGGGCACCTGTGGGTAGGTACGTTCGGACAAGGCCTGGGAATTCTGGATAACCAGTACAAAGTAGTGCGCGATTACAGTATCAACAACGGATTACATTCCAACACCATCACGTATATCTTCCGCGATTCCAAAAACCGGATGTGGGTGGGTACCGGCGAAGGATTAGCCCTGTTTACGAACTGCCGCGACAAAGAACTTACCCTTTACACCGAAGAGAACGGACTGGCGGACAGTTATATCAAAGGTATCACCGAAGACGAGGCCGGGAATATCTGGATCAGTACCAACGGTGGAATCAGCCGGTTCAATCCTGCCTCCCGCACATTTCATAATTATAACCACTTCGACGGTGTGCCCATCGGCGATTTTATGGACGGATCGGTGGTAAAAGACAAACAGGGCACGGTATATTTCGGGTCACAGAACGGAGTCTGCTATTTCAATCCCAAAGAAATGCCTTCCTCCCGTGTACTACCTCCGGTACTTATCACCAAATTTCAGTTGTACCGCAACGAAATACACCCGCAATACAGAAATGGCGAACGGAGCACACTACCCACTACCCGTGAAGAGCCAATCACGGTGAACTACAATCAGAATTCCTTCAGCATAAGTTTCAATGTGCTCAACTACGCCCTTGCCAATCAGGTAGAGTATGCCTACATGTTGGAGGGAATCGACAAAATGTGGTACAATTCCGAGCGGCAAAACGAGATTACATTCCGTAACATTCCTCCCGGCACCTATACCTTTCATGTCAGAGCCAAGATAAAGAACCAGGAGTGGGACAGCCATTCAACCACCCTGCGCATCAAGGTGAATCCGCCCTGGTGGTTATCCTGGTGGGCAGAAACCATCTACCTGCTTGCAGGCATTGCCATTCTGCTTACCATTATCCGCTTCTACAAAAATAAGCTGAAACTGGAGAATAAACTGTATCTCGAAAATAAGAAGCATCAGCAGGAACAAAAGCTGAACGACGAGAAAATGCAGTTCTATACCTATATCACCCACGAACTGCGCACGCCTCTTACCCTCATTATAGGTCCGCTCGAGGATATGCTTAACGATTTAAGCTTTTCCGAGCTTGCACACAAACGAATATCGCTCATTCATCAGAGTGCCATCCGTTTGCTAAATCTTATTAATAAGATTCTGGATTTCAGAAAAGCGGAAACACGTAATATGCCGCTCAAGATTTCACAGGGGTATCTCTCCAAGCTGATCCGGGAGATTGGACTGAAGTACAAAGAGCTGAACCGCAACGAAAACATTACGCTGCAGATTGTATTGGAATCCGACGAGCAGCCAATCCGCTTCGACGAAGAAAAAGTGTATATAATAGTGGATAACCTGTTGTCCAATGCCTTTAAATACACCCAAAAGGGGGAGATCGTATTAACGCTTCGAACCATCTACAAGCAAAAAACAGCCTGGGCGGAAATAGAGGTCCGCGATACCGGCACCGGTATCCCCGCCGAAGCGCTGCCAAAAATATTCGACAGATACTATCAGGTGGAAGGCGCTTCCAGCAGCAATGGCAGCGGTATTGGTCTGGCCCTGGTAAAGAACCTCACCGAATTGCACGAAGGGATGATTATTGCCGAAAGCGCGCCGGGTGTTGGTTCAGCTTTCCGCTTGCAGCTGGAAAAGAACAAAACCTATCCCAATGCCATTCACCTGGAAGACAATATCTATGAATCGGAAGGAATGAACAAACAGGATAAGGAGTTGCCGGGCAATCTGCCCATCATCCTGGTCGTAGAAGATAATCAGGACATTCTCAATTATATAGCCGACACCTTTTCGCCTACCTATTCCGTGCTGGTTGCCTCCAATGGCAAGGAGGGAATGGATATGGCATTCGAAAATATCCCCGATGTGATCATCAGCGACATCATGATGCCCGAAATGGATGGAATCGAACTTTGCTCTATCCTTAAAAAAGACATCCGCACCAGTCACGTTCCCATTATCCTTCTTACAGCCAAGGATTCCATCCAGGATAAGAAAGAAGGTTATCAGGTGGGTGCCGACTCGTACATCACCAAGCCATTCAGTGCCGAACTGCTGCTAAGCCGTGTAACCAACATCATGGAAACACGAAAAAAGCTGGCGGAACAGGCCTCTGGCATAGCGCTGAACAAAGAGAGCCAACTTGCAAATCCGTTGGGTGAAATGGAAAACGAATTCCTGCAAAAGATTACGCAGATCATCGAGGAAAACATTGAATCCGAGAAAATGGACGTAAGCTTCATAGCCGACAATGTATTCATGAGCCACTCCACTCTCTACCGGAAAATAAAAGCCATCAGCGGACTAACCGCCAACGAGTTTATCCGCAAGGTAAAGATGCAGCAAGCCAGACAGCTCCTGTTGGCCGACAAGTATACCATCTCCGAGATTGCTTTCCGTGTAGGGATAAATAACATTGCCTATTTCAGACAATGCTTCAAGGAAGAGTTTAAGGCAACCCCTTCGGAATACCTTCGGATTAATAAGCAATGATTGGTTAACAATCATTGCTTATTAAAGAAAGTGATTGTAATTTTCTAAATAGCTGATTTATAGCAAAATATTTAGTACCTTTACAGTCTACGAATAAAAAACATAAAATGGAAACTCTGAATGAGGTGCTGCCTCAGGACATAGTCCTATTGTTGAAGATGACAACAAACAGTAAAATCACGTGGCAAAATGTTGCATTATCTCAATCATTGCAAGTTAGCGGAAAAGAAATAACCGAATCAATCGAAAGATGCATTAAGGCCCGGTTATTAGATCAAACCAACCAAGAAGTAAACATAGCCGCCCTTCAGGAATTTTTGGTAAAAAGAATAAAAGAAAGATTCCCTGCCCAGCCCGGATTATACGGACATGGTATACCTACAGCCTTTTCGGCCTCCCCAATTAAGGAACACTTCTACAAAGGCAGCAAAGAATTTGTATGGGAAACCCTAAAAGGCACCGTAAAAGGACAAACCATCGAACCACTATACAGAACGGTACCCGAAATCATAAAAAACGATTCCGAACTATACGAATTGCTCGTCATAGTAGACGCCCTTCGTATCGGAAAATCGCAGGAAATAGAAATAGCAACCAACGAATTAGCAATTAAATTCGCAAAATACAGCAGAAACTAACCTCCAAAACAGTAAAAAAAGGCAGGGCAACTCGTAAACGTTGCCCTGCCTTTTTTATTAAATCTATACAGTTCTCTTAACCCAACCTATTTAAGCCACCAGGTTTTGTCCGAAATTTTATCCGAACCATCAAACTGCGATTGCAAAGCCGACTTCACATTATCTGTATTGTTGTTGTATTCTGCCTGCGGATACATCCAGCGGTAAGGAATACTCGAACCTACCGGACGTCTGAAGTCCGGATAGCCCGTACGCAGATGTTCGAAAAACGGATTCCACATACCTTGCAAAAATGAGGGCAGGTATTTCTGCATCACAATACGTTTCAGCCGATCCGCAACCGGCAGACTCACATTGTAAGCCACCAGCTCATTTTGTAAATACGCATCGGCGGCTCCTGCATTCATATACGCACTGTATCCCTTTGCATAGGTTTCAAAGAATCGGAACGAGGAACGAACAGCCGATTCGTACAAGTTTTTCTCGTCGCCCGTAATCCAGCCACGTACTACTGCTTCCGCCAGAATCAACTGTTGCTCCGGATAACCCATCAGCACCATCGGTTCGTTCGTTGCATTCTTGTAATACCGCTGATTCGGTTTCGAAACCCGTCCGGCTGCCGCCTTGTCGTTTACCAGATTATAAGCTACAGCGGGATCTCCTCCGTCGTATGCCGAAAAATCATTTACCTCGAGACCAGCCGACTCGGCTTGCGGAGTCATGGTAGCAATAGCAAACAACCGCGGATCCTTCCGCACCTTAAGCGCCTGAATATAGGTGGAATCCATATACATACCCGAACCAAAGCCACTGGAATTAAAGTGAGGGTAACGATTGTTCTGCTGATCCAGGAAAACAACCTGTCCATTATCCGCATCCCCCTCAAACAAAGGCTCATTCGCAACAATGGAAGCAAACGTACTCTTCACATTTACACTGCCTGCAGTCTGCTTGCCAGACAACGTAATCAGCACTCTCAAGCGATAGGCATTTACCAGTCTGCGCCACTTCTGCACATTTCCACCGTAAATAATATCACCGCTAATTACCGTATTATTATTGGTCAGCAACCGGTTAGCCTCCGCCAAATCATTCAGCACCCCTTCGAAAACGGACTCCTGACTGTCGTACTTTGGCATAAACAACGATTGCGACTCGGCCGAAAGGGCCTCACTGTAAGGAATATCACCAAATGTAAGAGTCAGCTTATAAAAATAATGCGCTTTAAAAAACAAAGCAATCGCCTTATACGCATCACTCTGCTGAGCATCAGCCACCTCCATCATCTTCACCACATTCCGAAGATTGTTGTAATAATCGAAACCACCCCTGGTCCACTTATAAACCTGAGCATCGCTCTCGCCATCCGTCTGCACCAACATCTTCGACGCATAGGCCGGTGTCGTAGAAGTTTCGCTAAACGCATCGTAAGCAATATCCGTCAACAACAACCCCGTAGTAGTCTGCGTAGCATTATTCGGATTCACATTCAGCTCTTCAAGGTCCACGCAAGCAGACAATGACGACAGAGCCAACAAACCAGCAACTAAACTATATTTCATGATCATATCTCTTTATTAATTAAAACTTAACCGTTGCACTCACACCCACATACCGGGCCGACGGATCCTGCAAATCATTATCCTTCGGACCAAAATCCGGATCCAGGTAAGGGGTGTTTTTCAGCACCGCCAGGTTATTGCCAAACAGGGTAACATCCAGGCCTTTGATAAAACGGGAATCAAACAGGTTCATTAAATCGTACGATACCGCCACCCTTCTCAGCTTCAGGTAAGAACGATCAAACGCATTGGCAAACAACTCATTCTCATCCGTGGTAACCGTGGCCCGGTAAGGATAATTCTGCGCCCAGGTCTGGATACTTACGGCCGTCTGGTTTGGCGCATAAGTACGTGTATCGGACACTATCCTGCCATCCAGATCGTAGGTTACTTCACCCCCTGTAACATTCACACCTTGCGGCACAAACACAGGCTTGCCACCGTTGGCATACTCTTCTTCGCGGTACATCACCGACTTCGGATGCTTTCCTCCCCACCACATTTTCTGGGTAGTAGTAGAAATCAACGTACCCCCAATGGCTCCGTCCATATCAATCTGAACCGTAAAGCCCTTTACCTTAAACGTATTCTGGAAACCAAAACGCAGATCCGGATCCTGGTGACCAATATTCTCTTTGTAAGCACTACGTGTAGGCATACCCGTATTCTTGGAAAGAATCACCTGTCCGTCGCCGCTCTTGCTCCATACGGTTGTATACATGGCGTCGGCACGGTCGTTCAGCTTATAATCTCCAAATTTGGAAGCACCTCCGTAGATTTCCGTCAGCTTACGCACACTGCGACTCGCGTTGGCCGATAAATTCCATGTAAAATTCTGGTTCTTCACCGGAACGGCAGTCACAATCACCTCCACCCCATTAGTCGTATACTCATTCCCGTTCACGTAGCGGTAAGGAAAACCAGACGCATCGGAAAGCGGAAGCTTGATAATACTGTTTTCATCCTGCAAACGATAGTAAGCCACATCCAATCCCAGTCTGTTACGAAGGAACGAAGAAGAAACACCCACCTCGTAAGAGGTCGTTTTCTGCGGAAGAATATTCGGATTTAGCAGCACCGTCGATCCATCCACCGCATTGGGATAAGTAACCGAAGGGGTACTTCCATACAAAACCCCCTTGCTAAAAGTTGACTCCAGCGCATACGGATCAAGGTCGCTGGACACCTGTGCCCAAGCTCCGTTCACTTTCAGGTAATCCATCCACGACGGCAACTTTACATACTCCGAAACCAGCGTACTCAGCGAAACCGATGGATAGAAATAGGAATTATTACTGGACGATAACGTGCTCGACCAGTCGTTACGTCCCGTGAAAGTAAGGAAAACCGACTCAAACAAATCCACATTCAGCGAACCATACAAACTCTCAATCGCCTTTTCTATGAGTGAATTGTTTGCACTCACCGGATTCAAACTGTTTGACAGATTATACACACGAGGCACAATCAGCCCGTCCGTGGATTGATTAGAAGTACGCAGCTGTCTATAAAACAACGACGAACCCGCATTCAATGTAAACGCAGCATCTTTCGAGAAAGCGCGCGACCATGTAGCCAGCAAATCCGTATTCACATCCAGCTGATCCTCGTTCCATGTCTTGTAGTCACCGTTGCGCGAATCCCCGTAGTTCATGTACGACTTCGGACTCTCCATGTCCTCAAACGTACTTGTAAGTCGGCCGGACGCACGTCCCTGCACCGAAAAGCCCGGCAACACATCCCAATTCAGCTTAAGCTGACCGTTGGTTGTATTCCTGTCGTGCTTTTGCTGCAACTCATTCGTCGCAAAATACGGATTGTTATACCATGCATAATTATAATTAGCCTGGCGCACCCCGTCCGCATCCGGACGATACATATGTGATGCCAGCTCTTTGCCATTCACATCATCTCCCATCCACAACATAAAGGTATACATGTGGTTCTTCGGACCATACCCGTAACGCGGATAATTAGGAGAATATACTTTATTATAAGATAGAGCCGTAGTAAGCTGCACCGTATTACTCAGGTTAAAAGAGCCGTTAAAATTAAGCCCCCCTGTGGTAACAGACGTATTGGGCACCTGTCCCTTCTGCGAAGCCATATCGCCGGTAAAATTATAGCTGGCTTTCTTTCCCTTGCTAGCCACCGAGAAGTTAGCCTTGGTAACTACCCCCGTACGTAAAAAATCCTGCAGGTTGTCGTGCTGCTCCCAGGCAACAGGCACACGTTCGTACAATGCACGATCGTCGTACTGAGTTCCGGACACGTCGCCCCACCAGGGAATCACATCGCCCGTTTCTTTGTTGCGGATCGGACTGTTCCACTGGGCAATCATCACCCCAGGCTCAAACTTCGGACCCCACGTCATATCCCCGTCAGAAATACCCCCGTCGGCGCCATCCCAAAATTCATACTTTCCATTGGAACCGGAGCCAAACTCGTTCTGTGTTTCCGGAAAAACCGTGAAACCGGCAGAAACCATACTCGTAAGCGTGGCCGAAACCGTAAGCCCTTCCTCTTTGGCCGTTTTGGTTGTAATCAGAATCGCCCCATCCTTACCCCGCGAGCCATACAAAGCAGCCGCAGCCGTACCCTTCAGTACATTAATACTCTCTATATTTTCGGCAGACACATCAAACAAATCAGACTCCACCGGAATACCATCGATCACCATCAGCGGCGACTTGCCACGCAACGTAAAATTAGGCTTCTGGAAAATACCCGTCGGATTGTCCACCGTTAATCCGGCAACCTGTCCGGACAACGCATTTCCTATATTCACCGTACCCGGCTGCTCCAGCGCCCCGGCACTCACCTGCTGTGTTGTATATCCCAGCTTCTTTTTCTGCTGTTTGATACCGATAGCCGTAACCACCACCTCATCAATAACCTTCACATCGTCGGTCAGCACCACATTCACGACACTCCGTCCGTTCACCTCCACCTCTTTGGAAGCAAATCCAATGTAAGAAAACACAAGCACACCCTTGGAAGGCACCTCAATCACAAAGTCGCCATCCAATCCTGTAACAGTACCCATCTGCGCATTTTTAACCAGCACCGACACCCCGGGTATGGTAACCCCACCCTTGTCGGTCACCGTACCGGTAACCCTCACAGTTTGGGCAAAAATACCCTGCGAACAAAGCAACACCCCCAGTAAAAACAAATACAATTTTGCCATTTTGATTTAAATTAAAGACATACCACTAGCAGGACGATTACTGAAAAACCGCCGCTCAAACAATCTCAAAAAAAACAGTAGACTTTATAATCGCCTTAAAGAAACACGCTGAAACAGTACAAACAAGCGATCCGGATCCTTTCTGTCTTGCTGCAAAGCTTTTTCGAACGAGCCACACTCGGTATCTACAGCAGCCATCGCCACATTCAGCACCTGCATAAAGTCGGAAGCCCCGGCCTCTTTCCGTAACTCGCCCCGCTTTACCTTGTCGGTCAGCATCCGCTCCACCTTGCGCACCGCGTTGTAGATATCCGGCTTCCTGATCACAGTACGGCGAAGCGGATCGCCCGGAACCACCTCCTCCTTCACAACAAAAGAAGTTTCAAAGGCAGCATATAAACGAGACACCTCGGGTCCCAGTTTATGATCAGATACCTCTTCTAAATCCACAGCAGACAAGTTTAAAGGAATAAAATAAAACTCCCAGGCAGGTGCAACCACATTAACTTTGTCCCCCTCGCAAAGAGCCAGCAATTCTTTGGAAGAATCGTAAGAAAAGTCTTTAAATTCCACGCATAATGAGGAAGTACAAAAGGCCACCAATTCCGCCATCAAGAGAACACCTTTTCTCATAAGTTTACATTATTTAAAAATTTCAATGCAAAGAAACAACCCTTCTATTACGTAAACGTTACGCGAAAATTAAAATAACAAATCAAACCAATTACACAATAACCGCCTAACAGACTAGCCTTTACAAACGTCGAAATAATAAATCAGGAGGAAACAGGAATGTGATTCTTTAGAAACATTCCTGTAAAAACAGTTCCCTAATTTTGCTCACGATAAAGAAATTTTAAACAATTGAAAACAATATTACTTACAAAGCCTAAAAACCGATTGATTACAAAAGCCTATGAAAAGAACTAGCCCTGTTCTAATGCTATGAACTCTATACACACACCGGGGGGATCCTTTTGAGATCCCCCCTTCCTTATTATCAAATTCCTCTTTCCTCCCCTAACTATGCTATTTTCATATTTTTCTTTATTTTTCAAACTATCTTTTATTCATTTTTCTCTCTGTCTCACTCTAACACCCTCTTTCCTCCCCTAACCAAGCGCTATCTCAATTCTTCTTTTCTTCCTCAATCTATCTTTTGTATATTCTTTTTTTCTCTCTGTCTCACCCAAACACCCTCTTTCCTCCCCTAACTAAGCGCTATCTATATTTTTCTTTTCTTCCTCAATCTATCTTTTGTATATTCTTTTTTTCTCTCTGTCTCACCCAAACACCCTCTTTCCTCCCCTAACTAAGCGCTATCTATATTTTTCTTTCTTCCTCAATCTATCTTTTGTATATTCTTTTTTCTTGATAAAAAAGAATCAAAAAATCAAGGCTTACGCGGCGGGGGCTAAAAACACTCCACTCAGCCGCGCGGAAAGAACTCGCTGCGCTCAAACAGCTTTCCGCTTCGCCGGCTT
>Ga0209639_1000085_pt1 | contig 150587 bp, 109 predicted proteins | sample EPASupsiteHSE605_FD_187268 | JGI IMG/M metagenome (GOLD analysis project Ga0209639, IMG submission 187268) | Bioremediated contaminated groundwater from EPA Superfund site, New Mexico - Sample HSE6-05 (SPAdes) (version 2) | ecosystem: Environmental > Aquatic > Deep subsurface > Groundwater >...
TTCTGAATGGTGTTTCATCTGGTGGGAATGTTCTGAATGGTGTTTCATCTGGTGCGATACTTCTGAATGGTGTCTCATCTGGTGGGAACGTTATGAATGGTGTTTCATCTGGTGGGAATGTTCTAAATGGTGTTTTTTTGGGTGGGTGTGTTATGAATGGAGTTTCATCTGGTGGATTACTTTCAAATGGTGTCTCTTCCGGCGGTAATGTGCCGAATCGTGTTCTTTCTGGTGGATTACTTTCAAATGGTGTTTCATCTGGTGGCAATGTGCCGAATCGTGTTCTTTCTGGTGGATTACTTTCAAATGGTGTCTCTTTTATTGGATTACTTCTGAATGGTGTTTCTTCGACAGGGAATGTCCTGAATGGGGTTTCATCAAGTGGGAAAGTTCTCAAAGGTGTTTTTTCAGGTGGAAATGTTCTGTATGGTGTCTCATCCGGCGGATATGTTCTTAATGGTGTTTTTTCAGGTGGAAATGTTCTGTATGGTGTCTCATCCGGCGGATACGTTCTTAATGGTGTTTTTTCAGGTGGAAATGTTCTGTATGGTGTCTCTTCTGTAGGATAAGGATCTTCGTTCATCAAATGTATTCTTTCTTCCATGATACTATGATTAGCCAAACTAGTATAATGAGCTCTTTTTCCATTTGGAGCAAAGAAAAATTTGTTGATATGTGGAAATATTGAAGATGAATGATTTGATTTTCGATTGAAAATTCTTGATATTTCGATATGCCAAACCCAATCCAATATTTTAGATGAAATGTTTTGGGCTGAACTGCAATATATACATTCTTTAGTACCATCACACTCTATAACAGAATGTAAGACATGAATACTCACTTTATCCTTTTTCTCCGTAAAATTTCCTTTGTTTTTGAATATAAAAGAATAATTAATGAACATTTCACATCTATGTATGGAAAATATCGATGAAATAGCATTGTTTCTCATGAAATATGATCTTAAAATATATAATGATGAGAAATAAAAACCATTTGAACATGATAATATATAGTTTCCACAACAATTTGAAATATATGAATATCCCAAAAAATTACTCTCTGAATGACATTGTAAAACACTCCCTATGGTTTTACAAAATGAGAAATTACATCTTTCATATATCACAGATTCAAAATGCTTTGAGCAACTTTCTGGAGTGTTATATACATTATATAAAGAGAGAAGTGAAATATTGGTTGGAGACAAAGAATTGACGAAAGCACAGCTTTTTGAAGTAATTGCTGAAGCTACAACTGCTTGTATCCTAAAAATTGATGCTAATACATGAATAGCACTTAATTGTGATTTTATCCTAACAAATTCACATTTTTTGATTTCAAATACTTGTTCAACTGATAAGAAAGCAATACATGTTGTACAAGATATATCCGAAAATTTGCAATTAGAAATATTTCCGGTTGTCTCGTAATAATTTGACAATAAACCTATTTTTTTAGATAATTGATTATAATGATTCATTGTTAAGATATCCATATTTTTAACTTCCACAAATTTCGAAAACTGGCTCATAAAAAAGCTCCCCAGTACCAATATTAACAAAATAAAGAACAAAAAATATGATATTGTCATACTTATTCGTCCTTTATCATTGTTGCTCATTGGAAAAAGATTTTTGACTGATACTTAGAATTCACGATTAAAAAGCTAACAAATGTAAAATGGCATATTTTCACTTTACAAAGTTTATATTGGCTTTATGAAAACCCATACTGTCTCCCATCCCAATATTGCTTTAGTTAAGTATTGGGGAAAAGATAGCATTGAAGAAATAACTCCACTGCATGGTTCTTTGTCTGTTACATTAGATTTTGGAACTACGACGACTGAGGTGGAGCACTCAGAGTCTAATCAGTTCATTTTGAACGGATTTAACGAAGAAATTACTGACAGACTTCAATCTGCTATTTCTTTTTTTAATGATGGCAATAGAAAAAGTTTCAAAATCGTATCAGATAATTCATTTCCTACTGCAGCGGGACTTGCATCATCAGCTTCTGGTGCTGCAGCTTTTGTTTTTGGTTTAGCATCTATTGTTGGCGAAACCGAATCACCTTTGGAGTACTGGAATGAAAGAAACGTTGATCTCACCACCATTGTTCGGAAAGTATCAGGAAGTGGCTGTAGATCCGTTTTTGGTGGATTTGTTGAATGGATTCCTGGCTCTCCTCAAGAATCAATAGCAAAACAAATATGTTCAGAAAGCTATTGGAAGGACTTCAAAGTTTTTTCTGTTGTGCTCTCATCAAAAAAGAAATCTGTTCTTTCAACTCCTGGAATGCAAAAATCTGTTGAAACAGTGCCTTGGATTAGATGGAGAGCAGCCGAAGTGGTTCCACATAGAATTTTTGAAGCTAAACAGTTTATTATGAACAAAGACTTTGGATCTCTATCTGATATTATAATGAAAGATAGCAATGAATTGCATGCTGCTTGTTTAGCTACTTACCCTCCAATCAAATATCTAAATGATAACTCATTCCAAGTTATTGAAGCCATCCATTCTCTTAATAAATCCATGGGAAAAAACATCGCTGCATACTCATTCGACGCAGGCCCAAATCCATTCGTGTTTACAACATCATTGTATAGCGACCACGTGAGAAATTGTTTATTATCCCTTGATTGTGTAGATGAATCGAACATATCCCTCGCATCTCCAACTCAGGGGGTACAATCAAGGATTTTATAAATTAAACGTACATTACAAATGAATAAATCTGATGAAGAATTTCTCCAAATAATGGAATGGAGGAAAAAAAAGCATTTATCAGTCGATAGACAAGAGAGGTTGTCAAAAATAATAGAATATCAAGAGAAAGAACCTAAAAATTTCCATTTTTTTAATTATGATCCCGATCTTGGACCAACAGATTTATCAAATGTTAGCTTAAAACAAGATGATAACCACGATACTGCTGTTTTTTCTATTCCGCTTTCATTTACAGAAAACTCAAGAACCAAACTTAAGAGCCATAATAATCCAGAATTAGGATTGGATATTCAATCTATTTTGACTCCACATAATGGGAAAGTTTATCCATTAGTTAAATGATATATATATATATTAAACATTATTTGCCCTGGCTATTTTAATCTGCGTTTCATAACCAGTCTTATATAATTCATATGATGATTTTGCTCTTCTTAACATTGCTAAATCATCTTCCAAAGCATTGTTACTATTTTTAATATTCCCTAGATCGTCCTTTAGAAAGAGAATTTGCTCAATTATTCTCTCATGAAATGTGGAATAATGGTTTCCACTTCCCATACGCTTCTTTAATACACTCTGGTTTTCTATTAGCATATATGCATGATTTTTGACAAATGAACGGTAATCATTGACAACTCGTTCTTCATTATACCGATTGGTTGTTGATTTCAATTTATTCCTATTATGATCATATATTTCTTGGTTTTTAACCAAATCATTATTATTAATCATTGCTTCAGACGATATCTCGGAATAATCGAAGACACCATTTTTAAGTTCTTCTAAAAATTGCTGGCTGAACCTTTTCTTACTATGAGGAGGTCTATTGTCCGTTTCAAATATTTTTTTAAATCGAGAGTTGGACAGTTGGTTCAGAAAAATTGGGCTAGACACATCTTTAATCATTAAATTATTTATTATCAGATAGTAACCCTATTAAAGACTGGCTAAACTCCTTACTTTTGTCCCAGGCCGCCTGAGCATATGGAGCAACAGCAGAGCCCGCAGCACTTAAAGCTGATCCAACGGTTCCAACTACATCTGTTGCAACTGTTTTAACAACTTCAAATGCTACAGTCCCTACATTCTGTTTTGGTTGAACTTCTACAGGTCCAGATCCTGAAGACCCGTATTTGTTAATCTTTGGAGGTGGTTTCCAAACAATTTCATCAGAGAGTTCTTTCTTTGAACTGGATTTCTCCTTTATATCTTCAACAAATGAATCATTCTCAAGAATATCATCAAATTTCTCATCAGAAATCCGAACAACTGATGTCTTATTCTTCTTAATCCCAACAGCTGGGCGCGACATAGAACGTATCACAGTTTTCTTTGGTACTGGAATTGGCTTTGGAGCATCATCAATTTTGTCTTCTTCCTGGTTTTCGATCAGAACATCCTCAGGTTCGCGTTCTTTGGGTACCTCTTTGATGGGTTCTGGGATTGAAGGCTCGGTAAAATCTGTAGAATCAGAATGACTATGCTTTTCACCTGCCTCGTTATATAATTTCAAAGAATAATGGTGAGCTCCTCTTGTTTTATATTTGGTAGAAATTGGTAGTGTATCAATCCCAATACTCTTGAAATGATCTCTAGCTTTTTTATTTCCTCCATGCCGCATTATATTAATTTGACCATCACTCCATGAATCAAGATCAAGGGATCTAACAAATGAAACGTGTACGCCCAACCCTCTATGTTTTCCAGCACATTCTAAACAAATCCATATTCCATATGTAAGGCTAGCCCAAGTAGGGTTTTTTGCACTGCAATCAGCGCATGATCTATTCTCAGGACGACGAGCAATCCTTCTTAAATCTTCTTTTGGGTCTTCCATGTAAAATATCGGGAAACCGAAATAATCGTCCTAAAACAAATCTGAAATTTGATTCTCTTTCACATAATAATATTCTCAAGTCAAGTGTTCCCTATCTCATTAATCTTAGAGCTCGATCCATTGTATCAAATAAGAAAAGGTGTTCCAGTGACCCGTTTTAAATTGAATTTTTTTTGATCGTATTGCATCTACACCAAAGACAAACATAGATGCAATTAAAGACACTATCAATTCCGAAGTCTTTTTCATCTATGCTGAGTGTATATGAGCAATACTATAATTCTTTCTATTTAGAGATGGTTAGAATGAGCAACGACGGGCTGGCAAAATACGTTGAAGAATTTGTAAGCCTATTAAGTCTTCTTTCTCGCAGCCCTGATGTTAACAATGCAGCTAGAGCGGCAATGGGAATTATTTCTTTACATAGATTTGGGTACCAAGATTTTAGCAAACTTGCCAGGCTTTTTGATCGAGTAATTCCACAAATGGATTTAGAATATGTTAAATTTACTAGTTGGTGTGCTGGAAGACTTGTCCATCATCCTGGAAATGAACAATCTTCATATGTTAAACACCTAATAGAGAGACTCATTGGATGGATCAGGGGGAATGGAAGGAGAGCCAGACATCTTGCAGCTGTTTATCTTCTCGAGGCAATCTCTTCTAGTGCTGGGGCGGACGCTGTGTACTATTTTGAACCATTACAAACAGCAATTTGGCATTTAGTTTCACATCCTTCAATGCAATTAATCAGAGCAACAGCTGATGCTCTAAATATGTTTACTAGGGCAATTATCAGATATCGAAGAAGTGAACTTGAATCATACCTTGGCTTTTTTGAAGAGCTTTGTATCAGATTGTTATCATTTGGTAGTCATTTCAAGGAATACGCTTCTCTTAAGATTCTTGAACAGCTTATAAAAAGTTCTCCTGGGTATTTTGGACCAAAGATTTGTGAATTATATGAAATGTTTGCAGAATCTTCGTATAATTCTCCTCTTCTTGTTCGTAGTCAAGCTTTTATCACAACATGCTGTTTGTCTTTTGTGGATTCAAAGCAGTTTATTGATCTCTTTGGGTCATATTTATTTGACACTGCAAAAGAACTAGCTATTGAGTTTCCTCATGATATTATTAGTTCTTTATGTCAACTTATTGATATTATTCCGGATCATATTTCTAATTTTCTTACTGAGATTAAATCAATAACTCAGGAACTTGTTTTTGAACCAAATTGTGCTTTGAAACTTATGACAAAAGCAATTGAAGTTTATAAATCCGATATGTTTCCAATTGATCGTTCTTTGTTGAATACATTGTTTGATATGCCAATGTCGAAAGAGTATAATCATTTTATAGTATTTTTATCATCTAATATGAAAGATTTTTCAAAAGATGGATATGCAATCAGGGTATTTAATAAGATTAAGAAGGAGTTAATCACAAATAACTCATATAATGCACTTGACTTGATCTCAAAACTCCCTTCAAATGCCATAGTTAATGAAAAACAAATTATTGAAATGCTTTTAGATTTCACGAAGTATCAATCTGAAGATACAAGAAGAATTCTTCCCGAAGCCATTTTCCACCTGACATTTATGTGCAATTCTATCTCAACAGATGAAATGATACATAAAATGTTTCAATTAGCAATGTTTGATCATTCTACTGAAGTGAGATGCTCAATCTTAAGCGTTTTGAGCAAAAATGCCCCCAAAAGTCTTGCTTCATCTCAATCTTTAAGATCTTTGCAATTATTTGCAAACGATGATTCAACAACGGTTAAAACACTGGTTTTCAAAATAATTGCTGCGATCGCTAATGAGAATCCGGTGTATGTTAATGTAATTACTAGACATTGTATATTGGAATCATTCTTCATAATTAAACATAGTGATAACATTCGAGTTCGATCACGAATTATAAAAACTCTTCCAGATTTGATTAATGCATCATCATCGTCAATGCAGATTTATGCTGGGCCATTTATGGCCATTGCAAATGACTTGCTTTCACATATTCCAGATAAGAATCAAGAATATAATTTTTTGGAAATAGCGGCTTTAACAAAGATTAACATCGGGATAATTAATTCGATATCTTTGATTGCACCAATTGCTCCAGATATTGTTTCGAGGGAAACGCAAAAACTAATACCTATTCTATGTAGTAAGTTAACAACGGGAGAAGATAGACTTCTGATTCTATCAGTTCTGAAACTATTGTTTGTCTTGCTCTCTCCTCCATCTTCAACCCTAATGAATAGAATGAATGTTCCGATTATTTTATCATCATGTTCACAATTCCTATCTGTTACACATTCTAGGAAAGCAAGAATAGCTGTTCTTAAAGTAATAGGGGCAATAGGAGTTCTTGAAGCTCATCAAAGACCACCTTCGAATGCGTGTGAAACGCCAGATAATGTTGATGAAAGTTTATTAAGACAATTTTTCCATTCATCACGAGACACCAACACAATTATTGATGATACCCTTCTTCTTCAGCAGAACTCCACTGAGTTATGCTTTACAGCCATCATTTCTAATTCTTTGATGAAAATTTTGAAAAATGAAGATTTAAAGGATTTATATCAAGATACAATCTATTCTTTGGTATCGATTTTGAAATCTCCAAAAATGCCAATGCTTTCATACTTTGACTCTTTTATGAGTAGGTTTTTTGACATTCTTGATAATGCTACAGATTATGAAATGGAAAACTATATTCCATATATGACACAAATGGTACAAAATTCTTCCAATAATACAATTCCATTCATTTCTCGTGCCCTTTCCCTCATTATTAATAGGTTTAATGAGAAGCTCTCAATTCCACTTTTAGATTTAGTTTTGGCATTTGTCCAAGTAATGTGTGATGGATTTGCTCCATATGCATCAGACACAATTTCATTATTAGTTCAATATCTTGATTCTAAAAAGACCACTAATTATGAGATTTGTTCAAGGATTCTATCCGCATTCGCAATTTTTGGTATTTATGCCTCAGATCTGTTATATTTGCTGATTCCACAAATATGTGATGTCATTCTATGTGAAATGACACTTCAGAGTATAAGGCTGTGTGCAATCGAATCCATTGAGAGTCTTTCAAAATCCACAGATTTGTTTATTTATCTTGGTCCGATTTGTAGAGCTCTGGGTTTTTCAATTGAATTGAAAGAAAAAAAGACTGGTGCAGCATGTTGTAGTTTGCTATCCTCTTTGGTTTTAACTCAAGGTAATGAATTTCTCTCATATGCTCAGCCTCTCATCGATTCTATCAAAATGCATCATTTCTTTACAAACGAATTGGAGCAAGCCATTGAGCAAGCCTCAATAATTGAAGGATTCAGTCCATTAATCCGAAAATTTGTTCCTCAAACCAAACCAAAGGATCTTTCAGTGCATATTTTTTCTGAAGATGCCATCATTGCGAGGGCATTATCACCAACTCTTGGTCAAAAAAGGAGAATACAACAATGGCTTCATTCATTTATTATTACAGTGATTGCTAGTAGTCCATCTTCATCAATTAGAGCTTGTTCAACTATTGCAACAAATTATCAACCTCTTTCTATGTGGATTTTTAAAATAGCATTTTTCTCTTGTTGGAAGCTAATGACAAATAAAGGGAGATCAATAGTGTCGAATTGTCTTCGAGGAGTCTTATTGTCAAATGATAATTTTGATAGCGTTGTTAATGCAATTATTGATTTGGTTTTCTTTATGCAAAAATTTGAACCGCCTTTGTCAATTCCTGTTAGTGATTTGCTTTCTTGTTGTCAGAGATATGGATGTGATGCATTTGGTTTGCATTTACAACAGTCACTAATTAATGAATCTGAATCCAATACAGCTGTTCTAGCAATAATTGATTTATTTGTCAGAATTGGGGATTGGGATAATGCTATTGGAATGTGGAAAAAGTATTCATCAAATGGAGAAGAACTTTACAAGCCTGAGGTTCTCTCAAAACTAAGCATGTGGGACAAAGTTCAGCCCCAATATGAGGCTCAATATAAGAATACTAAAGATTTGAACTCATTACAAGGTCTCACTCGATCTTTGGCGGCAATGGCAATGTGGCCAGAAGTAATGTCTCTATATCCTGATTTTAAAGAGTTAAGCATAGCTCAAAGAAGAAATCTCACTCCATATTTTGGGCAAGCTGCTTATCACCTTGGTGATTGGTCTTCTTTAGAAGAAATCCTTAAATCCCAACCTGACGATTCAGTGAGATGTATGACTCTAAGCGCATTGAGTGATTTATACAAAGGCGATTACTCAAGGGTGGATGAGAGAATTGAACAAGCTTTTTCATTGCTGGCATCTCGTCCAATTACGTTTTGGGCAGACAATCAAAAAATTCATAAAACCACAATGCTGTTTGCTCAACAATTGATTGAGGTATCAGAGCTTAAAACACTACAAATACATCCATCGCTCAATCATTCAATTGGTGATGTTTGGTATCAAAGACTCCAAATGTCGCCAAGAGATTTCGAATTGTGGTTTAGAGTATTAGCAAATAGAGCGAGGATTGCAGGTATTCGCGATTCTCTGTATATAGATTTTTTCCAAATGAAAAGCTTGACAATGGGAACAAAAATGCATGAAAATGCTTTCAATGTACTTTTCCCTGGGTTTAATCCAAAGTCATCTCCTGATCTTGATAGATTGTGCTATGTTGTAATGCACTGGACCATTGGAGAAAAAGAAAGAGCAAAAAATGAAATGAAAGATTTGGCGAACTCCATAAAATCTGACTGGAAATATAGATGCCATGAATTTTATTCGACTTGGCTTCTCGAAACAAATGATTCTAAATCTTCCCTCTTAGAATCATATTACCATCTAATGCAGATACCCATTGTATCTTCTTTGTTGTCTTCTCATAAAATGCCAGAACACACTAGTATTCACAAAACTGTAAGATATGTTTCCTCTAATGGTTCTTTATATATTCCAAAGAGCGTGTTATCAGCATTTCATACTGACTTCAACAATATCAGTGTATTAAGAAAGTGGTCTGATGCAAATACTCTTTTAGCTTCATTGGATCCATTGAATCAGCAGATTTATATTGTGAATTCGATTGAAGCACTAGCATATTGCAGCTTTATTAGCCCTTCATTCACCGATGTTGTCCAATTGCTCAATATTTTCTTTGATCATGCGAATAATGAGGAGATTTTTAATCTCACAGCAACCAACTGTATATCACGATTATCTCCTCGGCTTCTTATCAAAGTTTCTCCTCAGTTATTAGTGCAATTGTCTCATTCTTCATTGCATGTTTCTAAATTTGTTCATCAGACAATTTTCGCTTTGCTTGAAAAACATTATCATGCTCTTATCTTTTCCTTAATTGTGATGCAATTGTCTAAAAATCAAAGTCGAGCAAGGGCTGCATCTGCAATTTATGAGCAGTTTTCTTTGGCCTTTCCTTTGGAAGCCGAAGAGGTCAGTACCATTCGTCAATGTCTTCTCCATGCTGCTGTTACATGGTTTGAAGAAGCACTACAACTGATTGGAGATGCATTAGATCATTATTCTAACAACAAAATCGAACGGATGTCTAAATCTCTCCAAAGCTTATTATCTCTGACTCAGTCTCCTGAGTGCCAACTTCACCATCAGTTTTTAAAGCAATATAGAACATCAATGGAAAGCTTAGAACAACTAATGAGAGCCTCTCTGTTAAATAATACCCATATTCAAAAGCAAGTTTTGCAATGGTGTCATAATATGCGTGACTCAATTTCCGAAGATATTAAGTCAATTAAAATAATTCAATTATCTGCAGTTTCCGAAGAGATTTCCAAGAAAACTCATTTTAGGCTTGCTGTACCAGGAACATACAGTCCTAAGAAAGAAGCAATTCGTATTCAGTATTTTGTAGGACAGTTTAATGTGTATAAATCAAAACAACAGCCCAAAGATGTGATTATTCGGGGAGAGGATGGAAACTTTTATCAGTATCTTGTTAAAGGACACGAAGACCTTAGGCTTGATGAAAGAATAATGCAATTCTTCAGATTGATCAATTCTTTCGTCAAAAAGGAGTCGTGTTTCAATGGTTTCTTAATTCATACAATGGCTGTTGTTCCACTTTCTATGTATCATGGTTTGGTTCAATGGGTTCCAGGTACTGATACACTGAGATCTGTTGTTGATCAGTACAGAAAATTATATGGACGTGATGAACTCGAGGAGTACAATCTGATTGAGCAGCTTTCATATTTGAGCTATGATTCTTTATTGCCAATTCAGAAAATGCAGATTCTTGATAAGCTTAATGAAACCATACCTGATACTGATATTGCCAACTTCTTTAGACTTAAGGCCGAGAATGCAGAATCTTGGCTCAAACTTACTCGCACATTTGCAATATCCACTGCAATGAACTCGATTATTGGATATGTTATTGGTCTAGGAGATCGACATCCTGGAAATTTGTTGATTAATAGATACACTGGAAAAGTAATTCATATTGACTTTGGAGATTGTTTTGAGAGAGCCGCAAAAAGAAAGCTCTTACCTGAAGTTGTCCCATTTAGACTTACAAGAATGATGGTTAAAGCAATGGGTATAACTGAAACAGAAGGTGCATTTCGAACAACGTTTACAAATATGGCATATCTTCTACGTGAATATAGGAAAGTCTTGGTTATGGTTTTATCAATATTTGTTCATGAGCCATTAGTGGATCCTGATGATTTAGATGCAGCTTCTTTTTCTTTTCCGTCCAGAGCATCTATTCCTGCTGCTCCACCACTTGGATCTGTCATTGATAAATCACGTGTACCTCAATTAGAAACCAACGAAATGAGCATTGAAATGAGGAATAGAGTCAACCAAAAGCTAATTGGAACAGACTTTGGTAACGAAAATCCATCAACTGTTGAAGAGCAGGCTTCTCATCTCATTAATTTTGCTGCAAACAAGTATAATCTTGCTAAGATGTATAGTGGATGGTGTCCATTCTGGTAATAGATAAACACTTTTTTCTTTTTGTTCTTTCTAAATGGATGAATTCCAAGTTAAAATGGATTCTCAAAATGAAAACAATGACTCTGTAAACTCTACATGCATACAACTAAAGAGATTAATTTGGGCCTTTATTATCTTGATACCCTGTGTCACATTATCTGGAATATCTCTCTTGGTCACTGATTATAGGAGGCCTCGCGGTAATTATCCTCAGGACTTCTTTCATTCAAATTTTCCATTTGTTCCTTGTCTACTTTCTCTAAATGTAATAATGTTTGTTGCGGCTTTTATTGAGTTATTTGTGATTCTCTTTGATAATAGGCGTCTAATTATTATTAAAAGGGTTGCCATTCTGTTTTCCATATTGTTTATGTTAAGAAATTTGTCAATGATTGTGACTTCCTTACCTGATCCAAGTCCTCTTTGTCGAAGAGTATCAACTGAGCAATTAAATATCAACCCAAGATCTATTTTTGATGCTTTAACTGGGATAACATGTGGAGATATGATATTTTCTGGTCACACTATTACACTATTAATGCCACCCATGCTCCATATGCATTACTTTGGAGGAATAATGTCGATCTTCTTTTGGATAAATGCGTTTGTTGGCACAATATTCATTCTTCTATCGAGGCTTCACTATTCTATTGATATATTTATTGCATATTTAGTTGTTCCTTTTGTTTTTTGGATATATCATTTAGTAGCAGAACATGAATTTCTGTTTCAGGATATACCCTCACTGTTTTTTTGGTATTTTCGAAATATGGAGTGGAATGGTGTTTTAGATAAAAAAGAAAGGCATCATGTGCATGAATACTAACATCTATTTTATTAACATACTAGTTGTCATTCATTGAAAACTGTTTGTATATGATTAGAGGCTTAGCAACACCACGTATTGCTTTTGGATTACGATTGAATATTCTGTTTCCAAAGAGTATTTGGTTGTCATTCTTAGTATTGCTCTCTGACATTATCCCCATTATTTGTCTTACTCTATTAGCCATTTTCATATTCAAAGAATTTTGTTGTTGTTTTCTGAGAAATCGGATTCGCTCTCTCTCTTCTTCTTCGTTGATAATTAGAGGAGTACATGCTCTAAATTGAATATATATTGGAAGACTCTCAGGATCTGGAGAAGAAATAGTTTTTGTTCTTGTTGGAATTGAAGATCTATGCCCGAATGGAAGTTTTAAATTAGGTGTCGAAATCAAACTAACAAGTGTTTTGTCCGTCGTCAATTTGCTTTTTGTTTCATTCAATGAATCAAAAAACTGTTCACAACTCTTATTTGCCGAGATTTTTGTTTCAGGACTCTTTGGTTTTTTTAGCTGAACTGGCTGAATATTTTTATTGGTTTTCAGGGAATTATTTGAAACGGATTCGTGTCTTTTAGGAGTAATATTCTCTTTAATTTGTGGTGCTGTATCCTTTTTATTCTTTGTTTGGATCGCTTTGCCCATATTCTCTTTTGAAACTTTCAAAGCAGTCTCAATAGCTGAGTTGTCTCCTTTTTTCAATGGATACAAAAGTCTCCATTTTGTTTCCAAAGATGCTTCAAACTCCTTCGAAAAATCAAAAAGAGGAGAAATAGGGGCATTAGTTTTTCCGATGCTCATTCTCCTTTGAGATACAGCCTTGATTCTTTGTTTGACCAATTTCTTGAAATTGGGTTGAAGTTGAATGATTTTTAATGCACCATGAATTAGGGTCGTTTTAATTTGTCGGTCAAACTCTGAATCAACAGCCATAGAAGGTTTGCAATTAACTTCCAATAGCCACGGCTTTGTGTCCTGGTCGATAAGGATATCAAATCCTAAAATCTCAAAACATCTTGATTTCCCATCATTTTGGGTAACCCCAATTCTATATTGAGAAGCGATGAATGGTTGAGCTGATGCAATGGTCAGCCTCACTATTTCATCAATTTGGCTTTTCACATTCTTAGAATTATACCCTCTTTTGTCAATTTCTTCAAATATACTGTTCAATGATCTTTTGTGTCCGCATTCTTTCTCGTTCTCATCGGCCTGGAAATTAGCCTTGAAATTCTCATTTTTTTTGTTTACAGAATAGTTCGTAAGATGTGAAAAAACATGTTCGAGGTTTGAAGAAACTGGTTCTTCGTATTTTTCTGTGCAAAACCTAGCAATTCCTTCATCATGAATATATAGTCTAAGTGGTTCTATTGATGTAATTAACACATATATTCTCAAATCAAATTTCAAACCATCAATCAGAAATGGGGTGATATACCTTTGGGCAATAGCAGGATCTGTGTATTCTTCAATAACATCTGGTTCTTGAGAGAGGAATATTCCTTTTCCTAAAGAACCTCGGTCTGGCTTAATAATAAAAGTTCTCTTTGATTTTTTGGGTATTGAAAGCATAAAAGCTTTTAGATCTTGGAACTGGAATGGCAAAACAAAACTCCTTGGATAAAAGCAATAATCATTTGGAAGAAACTTAGACATAATATCAATATTCTTTGCTAACTCAACTTTTCTAGCAAGAGTCCAGGTACCTGGAAAGTGATTATAAAACTGCCAGGGCAACAAACTCGACGCTATTTCAATAGATCCATTGGTATTTATCCATAATAACGTGGCTTTTGATTCATTATCAGTAATTTTGTACCCAAAACTCTCCATTGTTTCAACTATTATTGGATAATACGCCTGTACACAATTAACCCATATACTTTTAGGAGATTTTTTAGCTTTTATATTCGCTTTATGTGATTCTTTGGCATTTTCAACACCCTGATTTGTTTCTGTTATTTCATCCATTCAATCTACTTTCGCACGATTATTAGGCCATCAAATGTGCCTCGTCTATCGTTATGTAAAGATCAAAGAATAATGTTTACTTTGTTAAGGTTGTATGAATTGTGGTTCATAGTGCTTGAAGTCTTTACTTCTAGATTTATTTCCTTTAGTAGGGTTGATTTTATTCGCTTGTTGATTGTTTTGCGAATTTGAATGAGTTAATGAGTGAGAAATGGGATTATGATATGATGAAGATGACTCTTCATTAATTGAAGATCTGTTGTGATACAAAATGATGACTAAAGCCAAAGAGAAAATGGAGAAAACCACAATGACTATCACTATTATATTTGATGAGGTTATAGTATCTGAAAAAGAGGGTGTCTGTGTGGGGAGTACATAATTTGATGAATAATAAACATTGAATTGTTTTTGGTGTTAGTAATAACTCTGACCACTTCCCCAGTAATTGGAAAACCAACTTGTATATGGCTCATATGGTGTTGTTATAATATGAAATCCATCATAATTTCCGGAATTATCAGTTTTCCACAGCATTAATATTGAATTATTTGACAAAAACAAATCGGATCCATTACCAGTGTACTCTTTTTGATGGAAATCACTGTAATTAGCAGAATTATTAGTAATATATAAAAAATCGGAAGTCGATTCAGTGTTATAATTAAGAATATGAGTTGATGCAATTGGAGAAGCAAACCAAATGCAAAACTTTTGATTGTCATAATATGTAACATTGCGTATTGGATAATATGATGCGGATGAAGAAGCAACTGAAAAACTATGATATGAGCCTATTGAAACATATCTTGTCTCATTACATTCTTGTCCAAAAGGCAATAGGGAAAAAACAATACTGGATATATGTAATTTTTCATCTGTAACATTCAATATATCAATTATTATATATTCATTTTCCAAGTCGATTTCAATTATCTGGGGGGTTTCACTTGCAGAAAACGATCCAATGTAACCATTCAAATCATAAACTTTTCCTTACCATCCTGTTTTTTCATGTATGATGATTGATGTATCTGGGAATGGGACTCCAATAGTAACTGTGTTAAGATTTTGTGTATTGATAACAACATCTTCAGATCTTGTAACTAAATAATTAGTGGATCTAGACTGAGAATTCCTGTAAATGCTGATTGATAATTCATAATTGTTATATAAATAAGTATTATCACTTAGATATTCTATTTCATGGTCTGAATCATCAGATGGTTTGGAATCAATCACGACATGCCCTTTTAAAACTGATCTGCTTGTTTCCCAATAGAAAAAAATTGAACCCACACGAGAAAAAATTTCTTTTTTCTCTATATCTGAATTGAATTTTTTCTCATAGTTAAGAGTTGAATCTGTTCCATTTTGATTCTGGAAATAAAACAGATTGTCGCGGGTCTTCTCCATAAAGTATCTAATACTATGGTTAAGTTCCATTGATGTAACAACCCAATAGCAAATCTTTTGATTATTGGCCATTGTAACATTTGAAAAGCGGTAATGGTTATCAGTTACATTGGCAATGATGTATTTATGATATCCACCAAGAGAGACCACCTTTTGATTACATTCAACATCTTTAAATCTGGAATACACAATTGAAGACAATAATATTGTATTTGCATCTATTTTGCTTTTCATAAATACTATTTTACCCGAGTGTGTACCAAAATCGAAAACTGGGATTCCATTGAAAGGATCGTAATCTATATCATATGCTATCCATCCTTCTTTATTTAAAAGGGCTACTGATGTTGATTGGATTATGCAATGTACAATAAGAATATCGTGTTGGCTCATATCAATTGAATAATCCCCCATTCTATCAATTGTGAATGTTTTAAATGAGATCAATGAAGAATCATATGATCCTTTGATGCTTGGGTTTTCATTATATGAATACTTAACAGATGCTGATTGTGTTTTTGTATAAAACCACAAAGAATTTGAACTTGATATTATTTGAACAAATGATGAGTTTGATGTGTTCCTTGATTTCATTATAAACAGAGCAGATTTGGAGTTTCCCAAGAGATTTGATCCATATCCAGTCTTGGATTCTACTAGACTGATATGGTTTGATCCTGATGGAAAATAATGAATACTTTCTGCTTCTATGTTGATATTGAAATCGATATAATGATTCTGTATATTTGGTGTAACAATCCAATAACACAAATCAAGAAATTCACCGTATGTTCGATTTCTCCTGCTATAAAGCCTTGATAATGAACCAGCAATTATCATTTGATGATGATTTCCAATCGATACAACTCTTTGGCCTTTGCAACCATTTGCTTCATCAATCTGACTATAAACAATGCTTGAAATAAAAAGCTTGCTTTCATTCTTTGAAAAAAAATAAACTAATATTCTTCCTGTTTCTTCGCCAAAATCAACAAGATTAGGTGAAACAGTGCTAGTCATGTTCCCCATAACCTCATCATTCTTAAAAATCTGTGCTGACCATCCATCTTCATTATGAATAACAATGGATGTATCCTTTTTACTACATGAAATCTCAACAATTCTATCTTCACTCATATCTATTTGATAATCTCCCATTTCGGAAATCATGAGCTTTTGGATAAACAATAAAGCCACAATAATGAAACACATTTTTTTAATTTGTTTGAAATGTAACCGTTTAATAATTCAATTAGTGACAAAATTAGCATAAACCTTCAGTAAGGTTTGCCTAGGTTAGGGATGCCAAAGACAATTTGTATAAAAGGGGGTATGATCGATATGAATATTGAAACAAACCATTTAGCCATTTAATAATTCAATCTTTACATTTTTTGTTACAAATATTGAGGAGGATAATTGGTGCATTTTTATGATAGTTTTTTTTATGACCTTATCAATGTGCTCTTTGGAGATTGGAGATGAGTTTAATTATGATGGATTGGTTCTTGTTCTGATTGATAAGGATATGAATTGTGAAATCACAGGTTATAAAGGAGTGAATGAAAGTATTGACATTATGGAATCGTGTTTAATTAATGGTACTCAGTATAGGGTTATGACTATAGGAGACTTTGCTTTTTATAATTGTTCTTCTCTGGTGAGTGTGAGGATCCCAGAGAGTGTAGTCATTATTGGCAATGGAGTTTTTGGTCAATGTTCATCTTTGAAAAATATATACTTACCTTCAACTATTTCAGCTTTGGGACATTCCATTTTCGAAGATTGTTCATCATTGGTCTCATTGGTAATCCCATCAAGCGTTGAATCAATTGGAAATCGTGCTTTTTTTGGTTGCACATCACTGATGACAGTTGAAATACCATCAAATGTAACATATATTGGAAAACTAGCATTTGTATATTGTTCTTCTCTTTCATCTCTTGTTTTACCATCAGGCCTTAAAAGGATTAGTCCAGGGATGTTTATTGATTGCAAGTCTTTAAAATCAATATTAATCCCGGAAAATGTTTATTCGATTGGGGAAAGGGCTTTTTTATGCTGTTCATCATTAGAATCAATTATTTTTCAATCAGATGTTGTATCAATAGGTATGTTTGCATTTTGTGAGTGTACTTCTTTGTTATCAATAAATCTTCCGCCAAGTGTCAAATTTATTGGCTTGAATGAAGATTGTGAATTGACTATCAATGACTTTTTTATTGGAAGCTCAGGATATTGGAGAGGCTCAATCCCCAAGATGGGGTCTGTTTTCTTTGAATGCTCTTCATTATCAACAATAACTATACCATTTGGAGTCTCAGTCATTGATTTCTATTCATTTGGCTTTTGTACCTCATTAGTTACAATCCATTTGCCAATTAATTTGACAAAAATTCGATGTAGAGCCTTTTATGGTTGCTCTTCATTGTCATCTATAGAAATTCCACAAAATATCACATCAATAGAATCTGAAACATTCTATGATTGTTCATCATTAACATCAATTTCAATACCATCAGGGGTAACAACAATTGGATGTAGGGCATTTTTTAATTGTTCTTCACTTGAATCAATTGATATTCCTGTTAGTGTCAAATCAATCGAAGATGGTGCTTTTAAAGGATGCAATTCAATAAAGTCAATTATCATCCCATCAAAGGTGGAAATCCTGGGAGATTATGTATTTGAATCATGCACAAAACTAGAATCATTGATAATTCTTTCTGATTCAATTGTGTTCGAATCACATTCAGAGAACTCAAATACATTTGATGATTGCAATCAACTCCAAAGGATATTATTTTATGGATCTAGGAACCCAGCACAAAACATAAAAATCCCATCAAAAACATCCATTTATGTGAAAAAAACATATGAAGATGAATTTTTTGGCGATAAGAAGGTCACAAGAATTGATTTTAATAATCTACCATGGAATGATGGTGATTTGTGTGAAAATCAACATCATCTCTAAGATATTTTCACAATTTTAAAAATGAATTCGTTTTTTATTGACACTAAGGACTTTTGTTATATCAAATTTTTGTATATAATCCCTGATTCACCTATTTGATTATCAGAATTCGGAGACAAAGTGCTCTTGTTGGTTTTAGAATCTTGATTTGTGTCAAATAATTGACATGGGTTATTCTGAGATTTGCCAGATGATGATGAATCAATGTCAACTTTGATATCAGCCGCACAGTTATAAACAAGTGCTATAATGATAAAAACCGAAATTGCAGAACCAATAATGCCAATTATTGTTTCCTTCTTCAATGAAAATTGGTATTCATTAAAATCATAAGTTGAATAACTTGCTGAAGGTAAAGGGATAGGGGTTGGAACATCATTTGATTGATATGCATTAAAATAATACGAATATGTGTAATCAAATATTCCACTGCCACAATCATTGATAACTGAAGAATATGATATTGTGGGCTCAGAAAAAATTGCAAATCCATCTTTTATAGTACTCGAATCTGTTGTCCAAAACATAAAGATAGAATTCTTTGAGTAGAATACATCATCTGTTGAACCAGAATAAGAATATTCTGAGCTAATTTCGGAATATGACGTTTGATAATCATTCAATGTAACAATATGCATTATATCTTTGTTTGCCTGAGTTATACATTTGACACTGCTTCTCGTTCGTACTGGGGAAGCAAACCATACACAAAACTGTTGTTTATTAGTATATGTAACATTATTTGATCTAGAAGGTTTTTTCACTGCAACCATAAACTTATGATAAGAACCAATTGAAACATATCTCGTCCCCTTACATTTTTGTGCAAATTTAAACTGAGAGTATATTATTCCAGATACATGCAATTCATTATTTGGAATTTGGGATAAATTTATTATGATATATCCGGAGGATTCTCCAATATCAATAATCCTTGGGTTTGGAGATGCTTTAAAACTTGACAAAGATCTGTTATAATCATTGAACACTTCAGCTTGCCATCCAACTTTTTCATGAATTATTATCGATGAATTATAATATGGAACCTCAATCCTAACACTTGATTTGCCTCTTGTATCAATTACAAAATCCTTAAATGTATCAATAATGTATAACTCTCTTGTGCTTTTTTTATTACTTAAATCCCCATTCATATCTTTCTTTTGATTTTTATTGGTAATCCCTGGAGCTTTTGCGAATAAAGAAGCCACAAAAAAACAAAACAACATTTGATTGAATATTCATTTGACATTTTTTTGATAAACCAACTCTTCAGGTGAAAAAAACCTCAATGAGGAAGTCGATCTGAGAGTTAAAAACCATGTATACACAGAGAAGATAATGAATTTTTAACATTCTCTTAATGATTAAGGTGAATATGAATATTGGTTTTGAAAGATGAAAAAACAAACCAAGAATCAAACTTCTTTGAAGCGAATATCAGTGTTTCTTGTGGGAATTGGAGACCATTCAAACCCTGTCATTTTACTTTTCTTGGGAATCAAGAATCTATACTTACTTGTTCCCATAATTTGATTCATGTTCTTTTCAGCACCCAGATCATATTTTGTATAAACCCCAGCAATTTCTTCAAGTGTAGTTCTATTAAACCTTAAACGATCCATAGTTTCCCCTAGTAAAGCAGACACGCCAATATTCATCATTATGACTCCAACAAGAAGGACACCATTCATTAGTTTGTCTGCAGAAATAGCAAATACTGCAACAGCTAAAAGTATAAAATTAATTACAACAAGAATTCTAGCCCATGTGAGCATTACAATAAAAGGCTGAAAATTCCTTAATGCGACACAGACACCAATGGCTGGACAATGATGATCCATTCGAAGATGACATGACCCGCAAACTCTGCAATGGTGGGCTCTTTCGGGCTTAGGAAGACCACATTTATCGCAAATTGGCAAAGAACCAATTAAATCATCCGGTATACGAATCCTAATGTCTGGATCTGATAATGCATTCTCTGTCTTCCCATTATCGCCAAAAACAGTGAGTAAAACTGAATAAATGTACATTATTATTGGAAATATTAGGACAAAAAAGAGGGAATAATAAAAAATTGGATGGAATATTTTCTTATATGGTAAGAAGCCAAAGGAAATTGCAAAAATGGTTATTACAAGAACTCCAAAAATCATTATGATTGGTCCAAATATTCTAAATCCCCAATAATATGTTGACAGCAAAAAACTCCTTTTTACAGGTGCTACTACTTTCATTTACTAAAATGTTACCAAAAAGGGCACCATCCATTATACAACTTCGAAAGATTGTATGGATTAGTTGCCTCTTTAATGAGGCGGTCTGTTTGATCTTCAATAGACATTGGTGTCTTTGATCCAAAGTCGTGACCCGTAAGCTTTTGTTTAATTCGGAGCCTCATATTATCAGATGTTGACTCTGTTCTAGGAAGGGTCTTAAATGCTTGATTTGGTGATCGGTTAGAAAACATGTAGTTGTCTGGATCTACTAATGGTTCATGAACAAAAACAGCAAGAACCAAGATAAGAAGCCTCATATTCTCACGCAACAAAGCAAAGGTATCAATGAATGTGGATCTGAAAGTCCCATCATATCCTGTGACACCCATTGCTTTGACCATCATTCTGGTAAGTCTAAATGGCACAACTTCTGGTAAATACTTACGATTCATGGCCCTTTCAAAGCAATCGCCAAAATCAATGTGAATTACCTTTCCTGTGAAACGATCTATTAAAATATTGGATGGATGTCTATCCCCTAGACCAATAATATACCCAATAACCGAGGTAATTGCAGAGGAGATAGAAAATGTTTGTATTTGTTGAAGCCAGTTTTCTGCATCTCTTGCTTTAATCCAGAAAAAGTTGGCAATATCAGTGTCTGGAATGATCTCAAAGATCTTCAAAATTATCTGAAGCTTCTGTATTGACATACAGTCATCGTATCTAGGATGGCTGAGAGACAATAAATAATCATATTCTTCAACAGTGTTTTTCTGTTTCATTGTTCTATATTGCTCCACAATTGACTTGAGAGTATCTGTTCCATGAATCCATTGTACTAATCCGTGAGAATTTGAAAAAGGAATAACACACATCACTTGTATTAGGTCCCATTTTCTTGAACGCTCTTTCTTAAGTAATGAATTAATAAGCCGGAAAAACTGCATAATCCTTTCATCCAAGCGAAGGTCTTCATGGCCTTTTAACAAATATTGATAGAAGCTTCCATTTTCTCCTTTGATAACAACGCCTTTTGGTTGTTGTTTTGAATCATACACAGAGAAATGCCCGATAAAGCAATTAATTCTGGTAATTGGATGAGATGGTTTATATGTTCCTGGAACAGCAAGCAAAAACCCTCGTTTTTCATCAAGTTCTTGAGAAATTGATGATAGCTGTATTGATTTGATTTCTTTGGCTAATAAGCCAAATTTGTTTGAGAAGCAAGACTTCCAGGATACAATTCGATTTATAAAGCTGGAATTTCCAATATCTTCAATAGATAAAAGACTATTAAGGCTCTCTAGATCTTCCCTAAAACATATGAGGAAATGCCTGTGCATTTCACAAACAGGTTTCTTTGTTAGTTCAATAATCCCATATAATAAACTGACCATTTTGTTGTAATCGCTATCTTTGAATGCGGTGTCGAAATCAGATAATACTATGGATACTTCTTCGTACCATGTAACAGTAACAAGAAGCAAAGTCTTTCTCACCAGTTCGACTTCGAGCATTTCTATACTCTTTTGTTGAGCAAAACAATCAAGTAGTTTCTTAGCTGCTAAAGCCCTTCTTTCATTTGGGCTCTTCTTTAAAACAACAACTGAGAAAATGAGGGTATGATAGTGATCTAATAATAATCGATAAACAATCTTAAACACAAACTCGGAAACTACATTTGATCCATGTGAAAGTTGAATTAAAATTTGAGGCGATACTTGTAATAACAATTTTGGATCAAGGTGCATAATCAGGTGAGAAGTCTCTTCGAAAACATCAGATCTCTGTGCATTTTCAAAGAAAAGATTTAACATATGAACAACATCTGGAAATGATGGTCTCATAATTGAGCATTCCTGTAAAGACTTAATTGCCGTTGAAACATATGAGCTGGTGTTGTTAAGATCAATAGAAATCAATTCTGAGTTAATGTAAGCCCATTTTCGAAGGAGTTCAACCCTAAGAATGTCTGATGATTCGCTTGATGTTAACTTTGCATAAGTTGTAAACTTGTGCAAGCTTTTTGTTGGTGAGGCTTTATCCCTAATGGGGCTGTCAATGGTGGAAAGAGTTCTAGATGAACGCAATGAATTGTGCATCACAGATTTTAGACATTTATAAGCCTTTTGAATCGAGTCTGGTTCGTCAACATCAATAACCCATGTGGAATAAAGCCAGCAACACTTGAGCCTGATTTCTCCTAGACCCACTGAGTTTATCATTGGTTCGATATGAGATATGGCTTGTAGTTTATTCCCAGTATTCCATAAGGATATTGATTTACATATTCTACTTACATCCTTGAATTCATCTTCTTTGTTGAGTGGAAACAAAATTTGATATGCAATATTATACAGATTTTTGTCCATTCCTTTATTTCGAATCTCAAATAATTCAATAGTATTTTCATCACATGTATCTATTAATAAGGATCGTTGAGATATTAACTGGTACCACAAATCAAACTTTTTCGGTGACATCTGCATCCTATAATTCCAAATATCAAAACAGCTATTCTTGTCGATTGATTTTTGAAGTAATTGTTTCATTTCATGAATTTCAATGAGTAGTTGGGCATCAAAAACAATGTCTTCTTGTAAATACTTTCCTTCTCCCCAAAAAGCAATTGGTTTTGACGCTATAAGAGAAAAACCATGTTCAAAACAATCATCAACTTTGTCAAATTCCCTCTTCTTCAAATGATTTAGTGCAGATATACAATTGCATAAAACAGAGTCTTTGGGAGAATAGTGCATAACTTTGTCCAAAGTATCCCAATCCCTTAAATATAATGCTGCCTTCGCAAATGCAGGAGCTGTATCATTTTTTATCTGTCGATTCATCATGAAAAACCGGGGAAGATACTCGAGTACTTTTGACCATTGGGAAGATGAATTCAATGATTGGATAAGCCCAACAAATGGGGTGGGATCATTGCTCTTCTTGAAAGCCGAAGAATAAAGCTCAACAGCTTTATCAAAAAAGCGTAAGCTTGCAAAAACATCAATTGTTCCTTTCAGATATCTCTCTGAAACCTCAAATATGGATATTGCATTTTCCCATTGCCCCAAATTCACAAGAACGTCGATAAGTCCAATTATGACGCTAGGATCACTGGATTTACTTTGGAAAAGATCCTCTTGTAATTTCAATGCAAATGGGAGACAGTTGTATCGTATACAAGCATCAACAATTAATGAAGTTGAAATCTGTAATGGTTGATCTATTTTATGTAAGAAAACAATTAATCCAATGATTTCTCTCACAACTTTTGTATGAATTTCATTTGCTGAAAGAATTTCTTGAAGTCCTTTGGATATACTACATCTCGATGGTTCTTTCATTCTTTGCCAAAGGCTATAAAAAGCCGGTTTAAAGAGGTTTAGCGCAATTTCATTTGATGCTGTGGCTAAAGGTGCACAAGCTCTAATTGAACTTCTTGGAGAACTCGAAATAACCATATATATCAAAGAAAATAACCACTGTTCAAGATGTTGTTCACTTCCAAAATTGGGGTTAGATGCGATTGAGATTACAAGACTTTCATTACTTACTAAATTGCACATATCTTCTTTTGGAGGTTTATAATCTTCTTTTAGAATAGTCTTTTTTGGTATAGAAGGTGTATCAACAAGTAATTGGGAAACATGTTCTGTATCCTTTCCTGATGCCTTTAAAGTTAATAAAACAGGGCCAAATAATAACCGAAACTGATCTCCATATTTAGCAATGAGAACACATAATAGTGATTGAGCATTCATTAATGTTTCAGAATTGGAGTAATTCAAAGAAAACGACAATGCACGAATAATTGTACCCATATAAATATAAATATCAGTATTCTGACAAATATTCTGAAGAGACTGAATTGCCAATATCCTGACTGATTGAATAGTTTGCTCACAAACAATAACATCACAAACTTGTGGAACAATTAAATATAACTGATCTCCAGCAAAAATCCCGAGAACCGGAAATATTCTTAAAACAATCTCGCATGGATACTGCTGAGATGTTTTACAATCATCCAAAGTATTTAATAAAAGACATAGAGTGGATTGGCATAATGGTACAAATGCATCTTTTGTTGCATGGATGAGGCTCTCAATGAGTAAAAGTGAGCTAATCATTAAATCATGGTTATACCTTTTCTCAATAATACTGATGATTTGGCTTAAAAATGGAACAACATTCCATCCTGATTTTTCAATAACATCTGTTAAAATTGCCATATATTGATTCAAATCTTCATTATTTGAGTCTCTCATCAATGAAAGAATCTTTATTAGATAAGAATCGAAATAAAAAAGAATAAACATTGGAGGCTTATCAAATACTCGTGAAAGTGCTCTTGCGGTTAAAATATATAAATCTTTGTGTGAAGAATCATCAAATATCCTTAATAAAATTGTAGATAATGTACCAATAAAATATTTCTCAATCCCATTTTTTTCAATTAATAGTGAATCATCAAACTGTAGCTCTGAATCTCGAACAGGATGATAAAACTGTCGGAATAATTCATCATCAACAGATAATGGATTAATGCAAACAGGTAAATGAACTTTTTCTTGGATATCTGCCAAGCCTATTGCTCCAATAACTTTTAATGTAGCAATTCTAGCTTTTCTTGAAGTTGTTTGTTGTAAAAATTTTGAACACTCCTGTAGAATCATAGATGCATATGATCGGATACTTTGATTAGAAACTGGTGGTGTCAAAAGAATCAAAAGGGAGTGCAAAATTGCTAAAAGTAACTTACGATCTTCAAAAGGAGAAAGACATTTGCTTAATATTGGAATAGCCTGACATATTCGATCACTAATACGTTTGGACTCAATTTGAGCAATCAGGGTAAATGAATTAACCAAACCGATTAAAATCTCCTTTTTTGCGTTTTCTTCAACAAAGTTATGAAAATCATCAGGGTTATTTGACTGTGGAAATTCAGCAAAAAATATATCAAAAAATGATGAAGAATACACTTCAATTATCGAAACTGATGCTTTGAACAAATATGGGAGGATCCTGGCAATTCTGGCTCTTTGGCGAATACTTGATACTTGCTTCAAAATAAAGAGATCGTCTAAAATAGCCCTCCTCAATATACTTGTTGTCATCATTGGGTTCAAGCGAAAAACGATCTCAAGAATTCTATATGAAGCAGCCCTTACTGTAGCCGAGTCATCATTAACAAAAACTTGAAACTGATTTAGAATCTCAGGATGAGCAATTTCTTGTGGGCATGTGCTATAAATTACTTCTAAAATTGATCTTCTGACGGAGAGTTCGGGATCTGCGATTGCTCGGTTAATTTGATCAATAAGAATCTTACTTAAACAATAAGAAGAATCGATAATATTAAATATCGCTCTTGGTACTGTGCATCTTATTTCAATTTTATTCGAATAAGATAGACTTGATACAACCTCGAAAAAAGAGTGATCTTGGGGAAAAAAGCACTTTGGAAGAGATGCTATCAATTCTAATGCAAGAACCGGATTTTCTCCTAATAATTCCGCCTTCAATTTTTCACTCAAAAAACCTTTATTGAATCCTTCTAAATTGCAACAAATCTGAGATAGATTAGAAAAGAAACTATTATATGACTGACAAATTGGAGCTTCGATGAGAACTTTTTGCTCTTTAATAACCAGTTCAATTATTGATTCTGGTATTACTTTTAATAATACTGTTAGTAAGTGCATTGCTTCATTAAACAATTGATGGTTAATTAGATCACTGGCAAAACGTGTATACTCTCCAGGATTTTTTCGGATGAGTTCATCATAAGATTTTGATAACAACTCAATACCGTATACCATTTGTTCAGGAAACTCAAGTATTGATGAAGAAATCTTTTCGGTTAATTCGCCGGCAATTTGTTCTTCAAACTGAACGGGATCTACTAATGATAAAGAAATCAAAGTTGTTGTGGATGAAGATTTTACCATTTCTGGTGATGTATAATATATTTCTTCAATACTATCGACAATTTGGGTAAATTTGGTTAGGAAATGTTGTGGAGACTTTTTGACAATGTGTGATAATAATAACAGTGCTGCATTTTCCTTGTCAGGATTTCCAAAATGAAGAAGCATGAGGCATAATTCAAGCAAAAATGTTAAATAATTTGATAATTCAGTTCTTCTGTATCGCATCACAGCTGTTGTAAAAGAATCAAAAGCAGACATGGTTTCTTTGATCACTGTGAAGGATGGATGGTTCAATAAAACATTTGCTGCTGCTTTAATTTGTGGTATAAAAATAACAACAAAGTTGCCAGCATTGCTAGATAAGGCCCTTATCATTGCTGCTGCTGCAAAATGCCTTTCTCTTCTTCCATGAGCATGTAACCATCCAAGAACCCTATTGAACAAATGAGCAACATATAATGATTGCTCAGAATTAGGATGATGTATCAGTTTTCCTGCACACCAACTGGTAAATTTCACTAGAACATGATCCCTCTGTGGAACAACTCGATCAAATAATGCAACTAGTCGAGCAAAATCTCTGTATCCAAAAATTTTTAGCGCGGTAATACCTAATGCAGATCTAAAAACATTTTCATAAAGTGGAGATTTGGACAGCCTTTTTAAAACAGAAAGAAATTGTTCAAGATAATCATTAAGCATTGTATTACTCATTCTAACCATTTCATGATAAAAGTAATTATAATATTCATCGAACGATTTAAGCATTTGTTTAAAAGTTGTAGGTGCCTTAAGGCTCTCTATATGCATTATTGACACTTTTGGCATATCGTGCTAAACGATAGGACAGGAAAATTTGAAATGAAACGATTGACTGGCTTTTTTAACAGAACTTTTTTATCTCTTTTCCCACATTATCTCATTTAATAGAATGATTAATCTATAATTGATTCTCTTTTGTTTGAATCAGATTTACAAAAAAAATCTAAACGTATAATGAAGAAGAAGAGTAATCAAGAATCTTTCATAAATGAACAGAAAGAGCTTATTGACTTGCAGAAACAATTTTCAAATGTAATGAATGATTTAAAAGGTGTATTTCCACAGATCCAAGAAGAGATGGATCCGTTAATTGAAGAAGAAGATGCACAAGATTTAATGAATCGGTCTGAATTAACGCACATACAGGAAATAAAAGTACTGATTGATGATATTGTGCAAATTGAGAGAGACCTTTCCGCTCTAAAAGACACAATAAACTCAAAGAAAACTTCAGACAGAGTAAGAGTTGCCAAAATTAATTCTAGGATTGAGGAATTAACACAGATACTTAACAGCCAGCTCTTTAGGGCCCAGAGATTGTTGCGATAAATCCATCGTTTTAGTTTATTTTTTGATGACGCAGCATGTATTTGATTCGCTTTCAGATGCAATTACATATATTTTTAAACAAGAACAAACATCTTTATTGAGCCTCGATAGGATATGCGAAGTATTAAATAATCCCGAATTCTCAATCAACTCGAAATCGCATGGATTTATTCCATGCTCGTCAATAAGCCGCCGAAGGATATCGAGTACTTTGTCAGGTTCTGAGTTGTTTGTTTTGGCTGGCCCGCCTCGAACTTGCTTATGGGCAATTCGACCACATAATCCACTTTTTATCAGCGATGGTGCAATTGCTGCATCGATTGAACAGATGCTTCTCGCGAATGGGCCATTAACAATACATCAATTTGTCGAGAAAACAGAGCTTTCTGGAGCACATTTACCATTATTCGATCGGTTCCTGACCGAGCATCAAAACGAATTCGTTAAGCATAACAATGAAACGTGGTGGTTTAGTCAACAGTGTTTGCCTATTCAAGAAGATTTTGATAATCTTTGTCATGCAATTACCACGGCTTTTAACGCTTTTCCGAATGGTGCTTGTGTAGAAGATATACATAGATATCTTTGTTTGTCTACAGTTGGGGGTAAAAGGATTGCCAGAAGAAGTATATCTCGAGAACTATCTAGAAGACAAGATCTTTTTATTCATCTATCTCGAGCAAAATATGGCTTGATGACGAAAATATCAGCACCTCAAGCCCCACATTCGTTGCCTTCCCCTTCATTTTTTTCCCACAGTTTTCCGATACCAAATCTTAATCAGTATGAACCGCAAACCAGACCAGAAGAACCGACAAATAATGATATACCAATAGATGATCCATTTATAAAGCCAAAAACCCCAGAAGATGATGATTTTGATCCATTCTCTTTTTTTGGTGGCGGATTCCAGTTCGATTTGTAAATATCTATGTTTTTTCTGAATGATTTGCTAATTTCATCATTCTTTGATCACATTTAGCGCTCAAAGAGTTGATTTCTTTTTCCAAAACCTGAATTTCCTCCAATAATTGGCTTTTCTCTTCTAACAAGCATTCTTGTCTTGTTTTGGAAACAACTTTATCGCCATCTAACTTATTACTCTTGCCCTTGGCTTGAATCGGGATTTCTACCTTTGACATTTGCAGCAAAATTTATGAATAATCAGAGAAACACAACTGACTTGAAAATTGTTGTTTTGGGATCATCAGGGGTTGGTAAAACGGCCATTATTCACCGATATTGTAATGGTGTCTTTAATAGTGACACTTTAACGACAATTGGAGCAGGTTTTTATTCTCATTCGCTTGCCTTGGAAAACTCTGACGTTAATCTGCTAATATGGGATACAGCAGGTGAGGAAAGATTCAGATCTGTTGCGCCTTCCTTGTTGAGGGGAGCAAACGGACTTATTTTAGTATATGACGTCTGCGATCCTAAGACTTTTGAAGAATTACCAATTTTCTATCAAATGTTTATAGATATCGTGGAGGTTGATTTTTCTACTGAACTTCCAATCATTTTGCTAGGAAATAAATATGATTGTGAAAACCACCTTATCACACAAGAGCAGATGGATTCATGGTCTGAAAAAAATAGAATCACAATGAAATTTAATGTTTCGGCGAAAACTGGTATGAATATTGATGAATCCTTTTCTGCATTGGTAAAATCTATGAACAAACCATCTGTAGCCTCCCAGAAACCTGCTATTCAACTAAGAGTAGCGAATCCAGCAAAAAAGAAGTGCTGCTAAATTAAATATTGGCTTTCATGAGAGTGTTTTTATTTGGTTCATACGGGACAGGTAAAACCTCATTAGTAAGCAGATATTGCTATAATACATTTAACTTCGATAGATTTAGTACTATTAGTGCATCGTTTAATGAAAAAACCATTGTTTCTAACGATGAAAGCATTGATATCCAATTTTGGGATGATAATGGAGGAAGTCAGTATCGTAACACAATACCATTAGCATATAGGAACACAGATGGGTTTATATTTGTGTTTGATACTTCAAAAGCTGATACTCTAACCGAGTTAGAGTTTTATTATAATGAATTTCTCAAGTACAAAAGCAATTTATCTGAAAATCCGCCTATTCTAGTTCTTGGAAATAAATGTGACTTGGGGAATTGTGATGAAATTGAATCCGCCATGAGTCGTTGGTGTGATTTGCACAAAATACATCATAAAGCCATTGTTTCTGCCAAGGATAATACAAATGTTTATGAGTCTATTGATACTTTTATCAAAGAAATATATGAAACATATGATTTAAAATGCAAAAACAATTCATCTCTTAAACATGACTCGGATCAGCATTCTTTATGCTAAGCTCTATTACTGGAATTTGGTTTCTGTCTTGTTACTAAATAGGTTATTGCTGATCCTCCCTTAATATCAATTTTCCCTCTTTCTTTGATTTCAAATACTTCTCCATATATTAACTCATAGACAGAGCGTGATATATGAACTTTCATTGGGATTCCATTATGTTCCATTTGTTGTGCCATGTTAATAGCAGGGCCAAGGATTTCGAATGTTGGTTTACCTACGCCTAAAACTCCTCCTATTATTGGTCCGCCAGTAGCAATACCAACCCTTATCTCAAGACTCTGGTTTAATTCCTGGTTTATTTCAAGAATAGAATCAATTGTATCAAGACCAAATGAAACCGCTTCTTTAGCATGTATTGCTGGCTGGTTAACATCTAAAAACACCCCACCTGCTGCCATATAACAATCTCCGATACATTTAATCTTTGTCATCGTTGGATACATTGATATAAGAGTATCAAACTTCTTAAATAGAGCATTTAGAGTTCTCATTACAACAGATGCGGGTACTGAACTGCACCAAGGAGTGAATGATACGATATCGATAAACACAATCGATACACTTTGGATTGCAAAACTGATATTTTTTTCACCTGATTGGACCCTTTTTACCATACTTGCTGGAAGGATTGAGGCTAGTAGGGCATCGCTTTTCATTTTCTCTTCTCGAATAAGTGTATTATACCTTGCACTTTGGGTTATATCTCTGAAAGTTAAGACCCTTTTTTGTTTATAAACTGTTGCCATAATATGAATACTAACTTTGGCATCTGAATCTGCTAAGAAAACAGTTTTTTTCTCAAATGTAACAGATTCAAATGCTTGAGAAATATCATCAACAAAACTAACAGAATCTAAAAAAAGATGATAATCATTCTTCTCAACAGCGACATTTTTGAAAAGATTCTTGAAACTCTTATTTGTAAAATCGATTAAACTTGAAGAATCAATGACCATAATTGCATCTGGAAGATTTTCAAAAACTGAATCATAAAAAACAGAGTCTCTTGTTGCTGTAGATTCTTGTTGGGAGCTAAAATCTCCAGATAAAACTTTCATAATTCTTTGAGTCTGTAGAGTTACTCCTGTTGAGCAGTGCATTAATAACCCCAGAACAAACTTGATATGATTCTTGATGGATAATATGCTCATTAAAGCCAAAAGTTCTAATCCCCCAGCAATTAAAACAAGGTAAATAATGATTGGAAATGTGGAATCTCTTAGATTCATCAATTGATCATTGATTGTTGGAATTATTTTCTCAAACATGGGATAAAAAAACGTTTCGTATAGAGGATAAATCAAGATTTCCCACAAAACTGAAAGCATACCATCCTTTGGATTCATTTGTGAATCAGTATCTTCAATTGGAGCAATCAGGGACCCAATGACATTATTAATTCCGATAAATACATAATCAGGAGACTGACAATGGAAAAAATGCCTCTCATCGGCCGTAATTATATGTTCATCACTACAAGCTGATTTGATTATCGATTCAGATAAGCCTGATTGAAATCCAATAAATGGTGGATTATCTTCGGTTCCACTTCCATATCTAGTAAGGGAAAAGTAGTTTGAGTTTTTGTTGATACTATCACTTATTCTGTTAAGAATTTGAGTAAAATTAAGCAAAGGATCTCGAACATGACTATAGTACTGTGCCATTAGGTTAATAGAATACAATGAATTTAAAATCATTGAATAAGAGCCGGGAAGATTATCCAGATGAGGAGCTAAATGGCTAAGGGTTGAATTCTCTTCAACTACTAATTGATACACAAGAAATGATGCCAATATGTTCAAACCAACAATGACAAAGGTTAATAGTGCAATAATGAAAGAATCCATAGAAAATGTCATGGTTCCTGATCCTCCAGTATTAAAAATTTTAAGAATATTTTCTTCCTGTTTCGACATTTCAGCATCTCCTGTTGTGCTCCCCTTTGTTGATGAACTCCCTCCATTACTATCTTTTTTAAGTACCCTAATATTTTCTGCCAAACTTGAAACGGTGTTTTTTGGGAGGGATGTTAAGCAATAATACGCTTCATTTTTGTTGGACCTAATGATTTTTAATTCCCATATTAGAGATCCAAAGAATGCAACAAGAATTATAAGTATCATTACTACAAGCAATACTTGTGCCAAATCAGAGTACTCTGATGCATGGGAAGCAATGTATTCTTTAATCAATGATAAAGCGAAGTTGATATCTTCAATAACTAAATCGCTATTATGAATGACATTCAATATATATGAAGTATTTATAATTGATGGAATGATATTCGATGAATCTGGTTTGGTAATATGCGTTGATTGAAGGATCATTTCCATTAAAGCTCCTTGGAGATTGGTTTTCATTGATTGCGTAGTGTGTGGATTGATAAATAATGAATAATTTATGCTTTCTCCAAATATTTTGTGCTGAGCTTTTGAAATGATTGGATTATCTCTATTAAATGTTCGAAAACTACCAATACTCTGGGATATTGAAGAAGACATTGACATTATGAATACAAGCTGTTTCCGAATATCCCATGAAGATCCGAGTGATGATGGAAGATATGAAGTTCCATTATATGATGGAGACATAATCCCCAAAACTTCAAATACATATCTATTTGAATAGCCTGTAATCTTATTAACATAGTTTCTGATGGTGGCTAAATTATACATAAAACCTAGTGGTTCTTCAATCTCAAGAATCATTAAATTGACAATAACTAGCAAAATAACATATATGAACACAAAAAAAGTCATGTATACAAAAAATCTCATTAAAATAGAATTCTTAATTGATGGAATTGTGAGCTCATCAATCATCTTTTTGATTACATCTTTGTGAGAATCTTCAACGAGAATCTCATCATTTTCGCTATCGAAATCCATTACTCTGACTTTTGATCCATTATTATCTAAGTTTGTATTGTTCCTCAATTTATCTGGAAGATTTGGGTATGCAGATAGCCCTAATTCGTGAGATTGGTCAGCTGTAACCATAATACCTCTATGAAGAAGCCTTGTTTTATCAACAGCTTCGTTAAAAAGAGCAACATCGGCCGTGATTTCTATTAGAAATCTTGAATAGGCTCTCATTACAAATCTATTATTGGGAAACCTTCGAAGAAGATGGAGAAAATCTGCTCTATCTTTTTCTATGGATTCATTTGCTCTTTTTGTCGCAGACTCAACTTCCCCAATATTTCCTTGTATAACTACATCCCACACATGCCTAAGTTTATGTTTTGTTCTATCAATTTGTTTCGAAATTTTGGCCAACTTTTCTTTAAGACTAGGGCTGAGATTCATTTCTCTTTGTCTTGTGATAGATATTGATTGCTCCTTTACAGCTCTTGCTCCCATTCCTTTGATTTTTCCAGTTTTAATTGAATGGAATATCCATGACAGAATCTGTGTTTCTTCTGGATAAATTGAAGCAAACTTTCCAAAAACATACCATATATCCTGTTCACGTGGCCATTTTTCAGTTGCTATCCTCAGAATATCCCATGACAAACATGAAGGGTGAGCTACACTGAATCCTGAAACAATAATATTTATAAAATCTGAAGTGCTATTAATATCATCTAAACAGTCCTGATTGTTAGAAATTGTGTCCAAAATCTCTAAATGTTGTACTCGAACATTATCAAGAAATCTTCGAGAAACGAGGTATGCTAAAAACCAAAAAAATAGTATTGCAAATACTAATATCATTGTTCCGCTCCTATTAAACAGTATTGTAATTCCTACTAAGAATGAAATAAAAAACCCAGATAATGATGTTGCAATTATTGAACTTGATAGAGAAATGTTAACAAATCCTCCATTACGGAGGGGAATAATAGTTGAAACCAAATACACGAATGATCCAGCAAAATGAAGCACGTAATGTAATACACCTTTTGTGTATGTGTTGAAGGCAAAAATTGCGGTAACTAAAACTGTTGAGATCAAAAAATTCAATGGAGGGCCGAGTGAAACAGATAGCAAGGAATCTGGCCTAAACATCATATTCTGGCTTACGATTACTATTAGAACCCAAAAATAGAGTGAAGTCACCAAAATAGTTAAAACTATCAGCATAATTGTATCAGATAGCACAAAATTGCCGAATATAGAATTAGAAAGTGATTCAAATGCTAATTGGGTGGCTATTGGATAAATCATATGTCCAAAAAGAGCAAAGAAAAAAGATATAAAGGTAGTGAAAACAGATGGTAGACTAGCATTCTTCTTAAAATAGATAGAGCATAACTGAAGAAAAACAAGAAAAACGGATAAGCCTGTACAGTACGATATAAGGAAGGGAATAACAACAGATTCCCTACTTGACTTAGGAAAAACATGAAAAAGAAGGCTTAGAATACTTAGAGTTGTCGAAGACTGCTGATCCCAAACATTTTTGTATTGGACACATAAAGATGGACCAAAAAACTGTAAAATCCTTATAATTGTCATAAAGTTATGTATATTAGAAAAAGAAGGCGCGATTGCATATATATAGGCAAATAATTGAATCATGTCCTTCCGAATTATTGTGGAGAGCCCAGAGTCTACCAGCCCACCATACTTTGCTTCACTATTCGAACTTGCAGAATGGGAGAGAGAAGTAAAAGCCGTTTGCATTTGACTTGATGTTGAAAACCTATCATCAATCATTTATGGTTATATTTTAAGAGAACATTTTCTTACAAAAAATGAGGGTTTATTATTGATTTGATTCAAATATTGGAATTAATTCTATTTATGAGAAACAATGAAAATGAATAATATCAGATCCATTTTCCTGGTACTCGTTCTTGTTAATCATCATTGATTTGAATTGATCTAGTGATCCTAGTATTGATGCTCCTGTCCATGCCGAGTACTTTCTGTCTGGCTTGGCAATGATATTCAATGCCTTGGATGTGGATTTTGTTTCTTCTTCATCTTCGTTTGATTTATCATCATCATCATTTTCAAATAATGATAGCAATTCTGTTTCTAATCTTAATGGCAATCCATTTATCATCGATGTTCCTCCACATAACATTATGCACTGTTTCATTTCTTTTCTGATTCCGATATCAACCTTTAGTATTGATTCTCGTATCAAATGATGAATACCCTTGGATTTATTTCCAAATAATTCCGGTTTAAACAATGATTCGGCAATTTCGTAATCATACCCGGGATCAAAAAATGAAACACCATCACTTGGTTGTGAAGCAGAAATTCTTATCCGCTTTTCTTTCATAATTTTAGCTTCCTGTACTTTTAAAGTGGTATCATTCATGGTTTTTTCCATCTTTTCTTTGAAAATCTGAGTTAGAAAGCTACCAGAAACATCAAAACTCACACAAGCATGAGGCAGGTGATATGATTCAAAAACAGGTACAATTGAACTTATACTATCGCCTGCATCCCAAACTAAACCTGTGGTTTTTCCAATAGAAAACAGAGAAAACACTTCTTGCACGCCTGAATAGTACCCCGGAACATTGAACGTTTCAAACATCACTTCCATTGATAGTTCCCTCCTATTTGGGGAAAAATCTCGTTTTTCTATGATAATTACAGGGTGTTGCTCAGGAATTACACCTAATTCAGAAAAATAACAATGATGCCATATTCTTTCAAGATCTTCACGTGTGCTTTCGCTTTCAAATGGGCTTTTAAGCTCAAGCAAATCGGATTTCGTTGATGCTTCATAACCTACAAAAAAATCTTTGTTCTTGCCTCCAATTACCTGTACTCCCTCTTTTGGTAACCCAATAATTGTTGGAAAAACACTTTTAGGAGATTCTTGACCCGAAAAACCGACTTTAGTGTTACAAAAACCATTGTCAATAACAATAGGAGGATTCATTATATATGCTAACATTTATTCATTTTGTGCCCTGGGATTAGGCTTCTTAATAAATATAGGTGATCTTTTTGGAGATACTGAATTTCTAGTAGGTATCTCGTCCAGAGGTTTCCTATGAATGGCTTTGGAAGGCAGTGCGATTCTAGAAACTTGAGGCTTTGAAATTACTTTCTTGGGATGTTTAGTTTGGGATAATTTATTAAGTCCCATTAACTTAGAATAGAGAGGCTGGAGTTTTGTGTCAATCTCTTCAAGCAGTTTTTGTTCCCTTTCGAATTGGTCGACATTGAGGTTAATCTGGTTGGAAATAATCTTCTGAGCATCATATGCTTCATCCCTCGAATGCAACAATGCTTCAAGTGAATCAATAATACCATCAATGTTGTCTGGCTGTTTGAGAGCATTGAACAAACTGATCATATCAATGCTAAGTCTTGTTTGCTTTTCTGATTTCTCGAGTTGTTCAACAATGATTTCAATTGTCTCAACAAACTGAGGAGTTTTCTCAGAATCCTTTGTCAGAGATAAAACAGACACTTGATCCTTCAGCTGCTCTATTTGAGATAATAACTCTTCATTATCCGACCTTAATTCATTATTCTGCGTGGTCAATACTTCTAATAAATCAGATGATGATCCTTCACTTAAAACACTATGAGACTTCGAATTCTTCAATTCTTCGATTTCGTTCAGAAGTTCAGAAATTCTGGACTGAGCATCTGTTAGTTGATCACAAATACCGGTATTCATAATAATATGATTTGTCTTAACATTGTCAATACTTTCTTTTGAATCCAATTCAGCTTTGAGTTGATTTTTGAGGATAATCTCTTCAGTTAAATGTAATTGAGTATCAATTAATGCTTTTCTAAGCCGGCTTGACTCGTTAGACATTACTGTGAGTCTTTGCACACAAGGAAGTATTACAGATTCATCATCGATCTTTAGAATTGTTTTTATCCCACGTAATATTGTTTCTTGTTCAACAAACCTCGATTCGCATTGAATTGCATACTTGGCATAATCATTTTGATATTTTTCGATCATTTCATTTAATCTACAATGAGACTCAATTTCTGCTTGAAGACTCATATTGAGTTTTTCAATAATTCTCTTTAATGATGTATTTTCTATTTGTATCTGAACAATTTTCTCTTGTTCCTTAATATATATACTATCATCTTGATTAATATTATGTGATTGAGCACTCACTAACATCGATGATGTGAGGCTCGAGATTGTATTTGAGAATTCTGCTTTTTGGTTCTCAATCTCCTCTTTTAATTTTTTATTTTCCCTTTGAATATCAGTAAGCTGGAATTCATTTGATCTAAGTAGCCTCCTAAGCTGACCATTTTCAGAAATCAGTGCGTTATCTTCAACGATGCTTGGTGAATTATTGTTTTGGAGTTGAAATATTTCTGTTTGTAATTGTTGAATCAAAAAATCTTTTTCTTGAGATTCTTTCTGATATTTTTCTTGAGTAGTCTTAAGTGTGTGAATTTCTTGAAAACTTTCCTGATATTTAATATATATTTCGTTGAATTCATCAACAGGAACAGATTCCTTGGAATTATCTTCAAGCATTTTTGATATTCTTATATTCTCTTTCCTGCTTTCATTTAATAATTCAGATAATTCTGTTATATATGCATTCAATTCAGATATTTCTTCCATTTTTTTAAAACTTTCGATCGAACTATTACTCGAATCTGCATCTTTGTATGCCAGAGACTCATTCTCTAAAAACGACCCATTTCCTTCATCACAATGAGACAAATCAATATTATTATTTTTTGGATGTCGAAGAGAAAATATCTCCGCTTCAAGTGATCCAATTAGTCTCGTTGTGTCTAGATCAATGTTCAAAGGCTTCTCCATTCTATAATAAACGGTCCCAATTTACATGAGTTTATTTTATGTCAATTCGGAATAATAGTGTGAGTTGAATAGAAATTCATTTTTAATCATGAAATTTCCATTAGATCTACTCGAATTGTGAGGATCCAGGTATAAAAACTGTTACTCTAAAGAGAATTCAAGAATAATTTGGAGTTAAAAAAAGGGGGACTTATTTCTGACCCATATATAAAAATTCTTAGAAGATTTTTGTTTCAAAAATTCAGGATATACCTTTTTTTAATTCATTACTGTATTAATCTTGGGTAGTAGATCTCCTCCAATATTACCTGATAAAAATATTGATTGTTGTCCAATTATAAGAAAATGAAATGTTAGGTTTTTGAGTAAAATTGCCAACTTACAAAAATAATGCTTGGTTTCATGAAGAGATGGGGAAGCTATTCTTTACTTGAGAATGATGAATACGCAAATTATCCATATGGATTTGATGATAGAATAATTCCAATGGTTGTATTTAAATATTTTATGGCTCCAACAACAAATTTACTGAAAGAAGAATTGGTATACGTGATGAAAGAGTTAAAAGAAATTTATAAGAATTCTTTTGGTGATGGTTTTAAACTTAATGAGTTTATTACTTATTATTCTTCAAATCAATTAGTAGATCTCCTTTCTGAGAATCAAGAAGAGGTTGAAAACTTCGTTAACTATATTAAATCAAGACCAGAAATTGATTCTGTTATTAATTATTATGGTTTTGATGAAGTCATTAAAGCAGGATTGGTAAACAAACCTTTCCATTTCCACTTTTTTATGATTAATGCTGGCCTTGAACGTTTCTCTACAAGCAAAAAAGGTAATTTAAACTATAATTACAATACACTTACTCTTAAGTTCCGAAAAATGACTCATAAAAATCTGATTAAGCAAATGAAAGTGTTTAATTATTTTAATCTAATGGAGCTTGTTAATCAAATCGAACAATCAAGATTGCAATCTGCGAATTTTTGGAAAGAATATAATGAATTTTGGGCAAAGTTTGCATATGATGAAGTTTTCTCTCCATATGAATATGCTAGAGCTTTGGGAGAGGTTTATAAGCATCATTATGTCAATCGCAGAAACAAAATTGTTTTGCTTCGATTATCGAAAACTGACCTATTGGAATCACATGATGGGATTGAAGGTGTTTATTATTTTCTATTTGGATTAGATAGATGTATTCAGAAAGGTGCTAAGCCGAAAGCATTGGATCCATGGATGTTAGAGGGTTTAAAAATGTATGGCAATCATAAAGCAATTGAATTGTTTTGTTCAAAGAATTCTATTACATTAAAATAACATGAATATCAACAATTAAAGGAGTAATAAAGAAAAAGGCTCATTGTTTTTTGTAACAATAACCATGTATTGAATCTTCAGCAAGGGTTCATTAATGGCACAATTCCATATCTCTCCCTAAATAGATTTATCCCATTTCAATCATCAAAAACATTTCCCTTAGATGGATAATGTTTTAAATCTAATCCAGTAACATTATGTCTGCCATTATTTTCTCCAAACATTTCCAATAAAAAATACAATATTCATTCAATATTCCGATTTCATGATAATCTTTTAAATCCCATTTTCTTATATGGACATGGTTGCCTTTAAAAACTGTGTTCATGATTAAATTCAAAATAACTTAAGTATTTGAATTTAATTCATCATTCAAATTGTTTTCCTCCTTTGCTTTTTAGGAATTCAACAATCAATGTATCATTTATTCCTTGTTAATCCAATGGAATGTGGGATGGAGTCTGTTTTATTAATTAAAAAGCTTACTGATTTATTATTTATTGATTTTAGTTTATTATATATTGACATCATAGAGTATAATAAGTTCTTCATAAGGGATCATGGAGAGTGTTTCTATTTTAAGATGTCCTTTGACTTATAGTAATGGTCAACAAGGAGGAATTCTGGCCAGAGATGGACATGCAAAAGTTCATTTAGTCAATTCATCCTTCAATACAGCTGTTGCATATTCTCATTTGTAACAAGTGGCTTATTATCTCTGATTGTTTCATACTTTCAGATACTATTGAAATCAACTTATTCCGTATCCTAATTCCAATATGTTACTGTGAGTATTCACATACTCTCAGATTGTTAAAAAACAAAATGATTTGATATAAAAACAGAAAACACAGTCATTCTGACTTTGTATTCAAATAATTGCCCCAGCATTGGTGAGCATTTGGGCAATCTCAGTTTCCCCAATATCAATAGCAATTTGTAAAGGGGTCATCATATTGGAAATTTAATTCGATTCTTATCACGAACATTTAATTCTGCACCATTATTAATGAGAATGGAAATTGAGCTATTTAACGCAAGACGAATTGCAGCATGTAATGGGGTATCATTTTTTCAAATATTAGGTATTCATTTGTTTTTGCATTCACATCTGCACCATTTCGAACAAGTAACTCAGTTATTTTAGCATTTCCTATTAATTGTGCTTCATAAAGAGGAGATTCGTTGTTCTTCGAGACTTTTGGTATTTATTCTTCGAATTAATATCAGCTCCTTTATTAATAAGCAACTTTGCCACAGAATAGAATCCAAAATATGATGCAATATGAAGGGGAGTTCTAAAGAAAAGGGAAGGACTATATCAATAATAATTTTTTAAAAATATTCTGAGAATTAACATCGGCATTATTGGATACTAAAAATTCCACTATTCTGTCGTGTCCATTTTGTACTGCGAAATGCAAAGGAGTTTCATTTTTAAAAAAGTAGATTTCCGATGATTTTTCACATTTACACTAAGTCCTTTTATTTGGAGATACTTAACCATGACTAGATTGCCATTGAAACAAGCTTCATGAATAAGAGATCTTGAATCTTCTCCAAAAGTTGTATCCACTGGAAACCCTAGATTAATTAGAGTATCAATGATGAATAATATTCCATTTGAGCATGCATTTACTAAGGATGAACATAAAAAAAAACCAAAAAATCCGAAGAATGAAGAATTCAATACAAATATTAGATTTTTCATAAAATCCATTTTCAAAAAAGTATAATATAATATCTTTTTGGCAAAACAAAATAGAATTGTGAATTAATATGTTAAAACTGTGATTCACACAAGAATACATGTGAAAAAGTTCAAAATTACCAGAACAAACAACAGAATTCAAAGAATCTGAAGTGATTGGATAACTATTCATCAGGAGATACTTGGCACATTTTACTGATCCAAAATATGAAGCAAATGATAGAATATCCAAATAATTGAGTGGAAATGACCACTCAAAAGGACTCCATTCTGCATACATTAAACTTTGAAAGTTAAATTCAATCATAATGCTCTCTAATGAATCAAGAATATCAAACTTCAAAACATACTCCAAAGAATCCTTTTCGAAACCATGATTTATCAAAAATTCAATGTCTTTTCCAATATATTTATCAAAAAGATCTTGATCGAAATCCAAAATATCAAAATATTCACTAATATCACTGATATAATCCTTAAAGTACATGTATGTTAAAGTACTAAACTCAAACATCAAATTGGTTTGGACTTCTTTAATCGAATAGACTCCCATTTTAAACAATCGGAATACCAGAGCCCTGTTAATATTAATCCAGTTTTTAATAATATAATCTTTAAAAATAACATTTGTACAACACTGAGCCAAAAAATCTACAATTTGAGAAAACAAAAAGGGTCTAAACTTGATTAGAGATCCAATTGTTTGAAGAACAAAAATACTGTCCATTCCTTCAATACTCTCCATTTTTAACAAAGGCTCATTTCCAAACAGGTTCTGTTGGAAGAGTATTGCTTGTTCAATCTCATTTTTATCCATCAAATTTTATTTTGTAAAACTCTTATGAATTGATCGAAAGATACTTCAGTTTTTCAGATAGTTATAAAACCCTTGAGAGGCAATTTTCATCTCTCTCAAAGATATTGCCAATGGGATCATTTTGTCATTTATTTAGAAAATCTCAACATAATCCTATATAATACTCCATTGTTTGTACATGCTTCATCTCCATCAGAGCAATCAAATCGTTGATAAAAAAAACTGTTAGATATTCTTCACAAATCATTTTAATCTTCAGAAATATGAAGAATTCAAATAAATGTTAGTGTTTTTGTTATCCTTGTTCTCAACATATTTTCCGGATTCAAGCAGCACAATAGTAATCAATAGTCGATTTACACCAGTTAGTGGTTGTTATTATGTTACATCTTCTGTTTTTAAAGGCTTGAGTGGTTCAGCTAAAGGTGGAGCCATTTTTATTGAAACTAGCATCTATACTCGTCTTGTTGTTGAAGAAAGCTATTTTGAATCATGTTCATCTTCAACTAATGGTGGGGCTATTGGTTTTTTGTGTTCTTCTCAAGGTGGGTGTGCAATCAACAAAGTTTGTGGGTATCTTTGCCAGACAGGACCAACATCTTATAATAATGGAGGTCAATTTTGTGATTTATCTACATCAAGTTCTTCAAAGGGGATTTTGGAGAGTGTTTCCGTTTTAAGATGTCCTTTGACTTATAGTAATGGTCAACAAGGAGGAATATTAGTCAGAGATGGACATGCAAAAGTTCATTTAGTTAATTCATCCTTCAATACAGCAGATGCATATTCTTCTTTTGTAACAAGTGCATTGTTATCTCTGATTGTTTCATACTCAACTCTATCTGATTGTTCAACAAGTTCATACATATGCATTGGTTTTATCCATCAGACATGTCCAGCATCATTCACAAAAACAAATATTGTGAACAACACAAGTCCCGATTCATCATATGGAGTTTTTTATGCAGAAAGCTGTTCGCAGTATATCAATATTAATGAAACAGTGTTTCATAACAACAAAATTGTTTCTTTTGCCGTATCTGCATCTTATTTTTATATTAAGAACTCATATATTTCATCCTCATCTAATACAAAATATATTTTTTCAGGAGTTATTAATATTGATGGAAGTCAAGTGTATACACAAACATATGCTCATCATCACTTTGCATCCAAGGAGTGTAAAGGTGTTGATTTTAAAATCCAATCATATAAATTCTTGAATGCACATTACCGAATCAAAGCACAAATCCCCATTTTATTGTTGCTTTCAGTCAATTCATAGCGATAATATAAAGTAAAATTTTACATTGTAAACTTTGTAATTTTCACGTTTATCATTTGTTATGAGCAAGAAGTTGAAACCCACTATATTTAGCGCCGCAAGAGAAGGAAACATAGCTGATTTGAATTCTATTTTTTCATCGCCGGATGTTAATGTTAATGAAATTCCTTTTGTTTTTACCGACTGTTTTTATGCTTTTTTTGATGTTCTCCACTAATTTTTAACGTCGATATATAATTTTTTTAGTTTCTTTTCTGCATATTTGGAGTGAATTTTTAAATAATTGGGCACCAATACATTATGCTGCATTAGAAGGTCGAAGAGAAACAATTCGATTGTTAATTGAACACGGTGCTGATGTGAATATGGCAGTTGATGGTGTTTTAAATTCGTTTTTATGGTTTCTTTTATGTTTATATAGTGTCCTTTTGTTTTTTTTAGAAGTCCTTTTTGTTTTTACTGAAAGTTGCTTTCTTTTTGACCTGGTGTTTCTTATATGTTAACTTGGAGTTTCTTTTATTTTTATAACTAGGCTGGAGTTCTTTTTATGTTTTTCCAATTTCGTTTCTTTAATTTTTATAATTGAAATTCAAGTCTCATTATTGTTTTTTATGTACCTATATTTTTTTTTCTGGTTTCTTTTTATTATACCTGCGTCACCCCCCTACATATTGCCACTCGAAAAGGTTATAATGCAATTGTTGCCGATCTTTTGCGTTCTGGAGCCAATCCAGATGCACTTGATCTTCTTGGACAAAAGCCAATTGATTTCGCAAACATGAAGACAAAAGCAGTTTACGATTTCGAATTGAATACAAATAAAGCTGAATCTCAGGCCTCTATGGAAGAGGAGGACATCGATGAGTAAAGCATGAAACGATTAAAACGATTTTTTTGTAGATTAAACAAATATTCAAACGAACAAAAAACGGACAATGTCTCACACAGTGACTAAAACTAGGGCATTTGATTCCCGTTATGATCCATATTTTCGACACAGTTCAATACCTCGTCCGCCTGATAATTCCTATAAATCCACTCTACAACATACTAGTGTTGCTGGGTCTGATAGGGCATTGTTTTTTGCACAGCCTGTTGTAAAACAAATGGAAGCCCCTCCACCGGAAATTGTTCTTGCAAGGGCACCACCAGCTCTTGTGGCAACGCCGCGTGATGAAGAATATGAAATGGTAAGAGTTGATATTGCCATTCAGACAATTCTTAGAGAATCCGAGGCTCAAACCGATCCATGGTTACCTGATACTACTGAACATACAAGACCAAGAGCTTGGTTTGAAGAAGAGGAGCTAGAAAAGCTTTCTTTAGAAGAAAGACAAAGGCGTTTAGTTGAACTTGAAGTCGAACAATGGGCTAAAAGAGATCAAGCTATTGTTGAATTACAACAAAGAAGGTTTAATCTTTTAGTAAGTAATTTCCAAAAGCGAGAAGACCAGGATGCGGATAAGAGGAGAGTTAGAGTTGAAGAGGTTCTTAATGAAAGAGAAGTTAGAAGAAAGAAGGCAATAGAAAATGTAGAAAAGAAGAGACTCAAGGTTTTAAGAACTCTCACAGAACAAAGGAGGCAAATGACTGCCAAGAAGGTAACAAAGCGTGATATTGTTAACGAGTACGCTGATCATGGAAGCACATCATATGCACCAATGAGGAGGCAGGGTAGAGCTGATGCCAAATGTTATATTCACCCTGCTGTTTTTGGAAAGAGAGATATTGAAACTGATGAATCTCTCGAAGCCCTTGATGAACTTGAGAGACTTTATCATCAAACAACAGTTATACCGCTCAAAACAGAAAAATCTATTAGAAGGGCTGATAGGAATCATCAAGAGTTTCTTAAAACTGTTCAGAGAACTGTTGATGAAAAGGATGGTAATGTTGAAAGGAGGGTCCAAGTTCTCAAAATTGCCCAAAAAATTGAGAAACCTCAACCAAGGCCGAAGACGCCAGAAACCAAACCTGGAGTGGAGAACGATGAGAAAGAAATGGCTGTTATTCTTCTTCAGCGACTTCTTCGTGGTAGGGCTCTTCAGAGTGAGATGTACAGATCATTAGAGAATCAAAGGCAACTCATTCGAGAACTGCGTACAGTTGAGGCTCTTCGTGAGGCTGAGGATACATCTGAAACAACCGAAGAAAGAGAGGCTGCTCTTAGCGCCAGAGCGAATAGAGAAACTGCTGCAACTGTGGAAGGCAAGGTAATAGGAGAAATGCTATCCTTCCTCAACCATCAACTCAAGAGAAGAGTAGAAGAACGTCGTATTGATGCAATGATGAAGCTTGCTGAAAGAGAAAGGAGAAGGAGAGAGGCCGAAGAAGCCGGAAGAAGAGAAGAAGAACTTAAACTCCAATCAATTGAAGATGACGTATTCCGACGAGTAATGGGCGTGAATTACGAGTCAGCTGAATCATACTTGGAAAGTGTTATTAATAGATCAATTGAAAATGCTGCAGAAGAATTAGCAACTGCTACTGCTAAGAGAGATGCTGAGAAGATCACTAAGTACACAACAATTTCTTCAATGAATTCTGGAGATGACGCAACAGTAGCTAGAGATCTTGTCGCTGCCTTCCTATTCCCAGAAGTTGAAAAAGACTCTCTAAGAAAAAGACTTAGGATCGAACAGCAGAAGTATCGTCGAGCGGCTGATAACGCTGTTAGGTCAATTCAGTCAAAAATCTAATGATTAATTGTTCGAATGGTTTAATAAAGATTCTGAGTTCTTTTGTTCGGGTATTTATTGAGTGTTTCAATTTTTGAATAATTAAAATTTTAGAAGAATTCAAATAAAATCTTATTTTTTATGATACAATATACAAAAAGCATCCACCAATCAGGCAAAAGGAAACGAATGAAATTCTCACCCGAGGAAGACAAAATGCTTAAAGAGCTTGTTAAAAAATATGGAGATAATAACTGGGTAAGAGTGTCTGAATTGATGCCTGGTAGAAATGTCCGCCAATGCAGAGAACGATGGAAGCACTATTTGTGCAATGACAATAACAACAGAGATTGGACAAAAGAAGAAGATCAAATAATGTTGACAAAATATATTGAATTTGGGCAAAGATGGACAAAAATTGCTGCATATTTACCTGGAAGGACTGATATTCAAGTGAAAACAAGATGTTTAAAGCTTTTAAGATTAGGAACATATGCGAATGAATTGCTGAGCAAAGAAATACAAGTTCTTCAAATTGACTCAATTGCTATTCCAGAAAAACCAGAAAGAAAAGACGCGAATTTAGTGACTACTTTTGATCTTCCAGCTGATAGTGTATATGAATACAATTGGCATATTGATAATGGATCACAGAATGACTTCTCTGACTTTTATTTCTAATTATATGATTGACAAAAAGAATAAAATGTTTTTTAGTCCATTTTAATATAGAATTAATGAACAAGAAAAAATGATTGAAATCGGTTTCAAATAGCCTTTTTGGATAGAACAGTGATTGTCATACGTTCGTATGTACTCATCATATGTTCTAGGAATGGTCTCTTTGAAAGTCGCTGGAGGGGTAAGCAATGGTGTGTATGGAATAGTGTCAATTAGAGTTTGTTCTGGAGTATGATGAAGAGTCGGAATGGGAGTGTCATATAATGTTGGCATATGAGTTTGATGAGGTGAGAGGTTCGGTGTCATTTCCAAAGTAGATTTGAATGTAAAAATTGGTGTTTGATTGAGAGTGTCAACTGGTGTAAAAAATGGTGTTGGTTCATTTGTTTGGCTTAATGTTTCTTTTAATGTCAGAATTGGGCTTTGGTTTGGAGACTGCTTTGGTGTTTCGGGAGGTATTCTTATATCTGTTTGACAATAATATGAGTTAAAGAAGACCATTTGATATGTTGTTTTTTTCGTCAAAGAATTATTGTTAATACTTGATGTCACTCCAGTGTGATAAATAAAACTGTGATAGATTGTCACTGAACCATAGAAAAGTGAATCTTTGTTATTATCGAAAACACAATATGTCATCGTAAGGGTTCCGGAGTCAATATACACAATGCTCCCACCAGATGGACTATTGTTATGAACAATATTAGCAAATGAAACTGTTCCCAAGCTTGAGAAAAAACTAAGACACTTGCTGGAGGACACTCTATTGTTAGAAAAAGTGCAGTGGGTACTAGAAAATGAAACTGGAGCTACAATGGCGACACCAGAAAACTCTTGAGCGCAATTCAATGAATAATTTGTATTATCCATTCTTTGGTTGCCAGAGCATATGTATAGTGGATTAACACCTGAAGTGGTATTTGAACACGAAGATATTGATACATACTCCAATCGGTTATTCTGAGTTGCTTGAAACCACCCAAACTGATTGCTAGGGGCAGAGCATTTGTGACCGCAACTCATTCGCAAATATGATGATAAATAATCATTATAATATATAGCTCCTCCAATATTTGCCATACAATGATAAAACATCGAATATGATACATCCATTGAACATGATTTTTGATAAACATATATTACACCTCCCTCCCCCGAAAACAGTGCATATCTCCTGAAAAAACAATATGATATCGAAATACTGACATCTACATATGATCTCCCACTATCAATATTCTCGTTAACGCATCCCTGAGAAATCATTTTAATCTCTCCCAAAAAGGAGAAGAATATTTCATCATTCAAGCATCCCATATCAGTTTTAATACCCTTATCTTCATAATAAAGAAACAATCTAAAAATTAAACTTAATAAAAACATTAATAAAACAAATAAAAAAGTAACTCTAAACTTATCAAATAGCATATTTTGATTCAACGTTTCTCTGTAAAACAAAAGACATTTGTGAAAACTGATTCGTTAATGACATATATATAAAAACAGTAGGGCATTTTTCAATTAAATGCATTGAGTTCATTAGAAACACTTGATTTCAGTATTGCTGTATATGGCCTCCTTCCTTTTTGTTTGCTTAGCTTTGGAAAATAAAACCTGGTTTCTTCCAATACACTTAGCTGTCGGTAATTAATCGTATGAATTTCAGGCAAAACATCGATTTGATTGTCTTCTTTTGAAGTCCTATTAATAATTTTTGCAAGTTGATCCTCTTTGTTGGCTAATTCTTTGTATCTATGTATGTGATCCTTCAGTCCTGCTGTAGAAACACTAATAAATGGAATGTTAGCAGGTTCATCAAGAGATAAGGTATTATAGCAAGGCCTATTTCCAAGAGATGTGATTGATATGCGCTTGGAATCCCTATATTCCTTATAATGCTCACCGGATAGCCGATCATGAATTTTTTTATCTAATTGTGCAACATAATGTTCTTCCCAGTCTTGATGAATTTGTAAAATTTTCCTTTTATGATTGTCTTGATATGTATGCAAATTTCTCGAAATATGTTCGATTTCTGGAGATTTCTTCTTGATTTCTGCGTATTCTGGTGTTTTCAGTTTTTTTCGATTCATAATTTTCTTTTTTTCATTATCAAAGCTTTCTTTCTTGTTATACACAACAGGATCGGCAAACTGAGAAGTATCAAATACAGGCCCAATTTTGCATGACCTCGATGTAACTTTTTCGCATCGCTTATTAGTATTAATAGAGGGCATCTTCCCGCATAATAAAAAATTTAATGGCTCCTTCGAATGAACCTGGACAACATCTTTCATTTTTTCTTCAGAAATCTCTTCAGTAAATTGAGAAAGTTATTAAGATAATGAAAAAACGGACAAATTTTGGAAATGAAGGACTCAGTTAGGAAGAATTGCAATTAATGGGAATTGGAGAGCATGGTTATATTATCATATCAATTGGAAAAAAATTATATTTTGGTAAAAAATGTTTTCAGTGATGAATGTAGTTAGTTAATTATATAGAAATAAATGTTTAACACATGGTGTATCAACTGAGGAATAAAAAATCAATTTTTTGGGAATTGTTTTTGACAATGTTCATTGTTCAATCTCAGAAAATTTTCTAGCATACTCTCCCAGTTCACCATAAAAAAAATGAAATTCTTGATCAGTAATATGGTTTCGAAATTCAAGAATCAGATTAAAGTGTAATAGATCTTGATCTCACTCTCAAGAGAATCACCGATTATTTTTAATAGAATTTTGCCCATAATATAAAGAACAACAATTTTTCACTGATGGTATCATATCTCATTTGTTAACATGGATAAAAAAGGTCATATCGCCAAGGGGTGATATTCTCAATTTGGTGGCTTCGAATTGTCATTGAAATTATTTTTAAAAAATTTTTTTCCCCAAATCAAAGCTGAGTAATAAATGTGATTTTTTTGGAATCCATTTAGAAAAAGATGCTTTTGAGTTCTTAGATATATGAATTCTGGTGATTAGGGCCAATATTTCAAAAAGAAATCATGTTAACTCTTTGGATTTCTTTTTGGATGCATTTGATATTTGTTAATAATTATTGTTATACTATTTCGAAGAAGGAAAGATACAAAAATATTGTTTCATCATTTTTTCTTTACTTGAATATTTTTCATTCCATTTCATCAATTTGAATTGATTTTAATTAAATAAACATTCATTAATTGGAGATAATACATTTCTCAAAGGAGGATAGTATCAGATATCAATCCCTGAAGGGTCTTCGTCATTCATGTGAAGAATTTGCTTTCACATTGAAAAATGATTATGAAAACATTTTATATAAAGAGGTCGAAAAATTGATAATCTCTAAAGAACCTCCTAGAGATGATGATGATCTTGACGTCTATTTACTCTCCTTACTACGGGTTTGTCAAGTTAATTATGATCATGATGTTTTTAATGAAGGGACTCCATCAGAGTATGTTGAAAATCTTGCAGCCCAAAACATTGAACAATTAATTCCCAATCCTTGTTTTTATCACTTGCCACTCCCTATAATGCACAGAATTATTTTCAAATCAAAATTATATGAGAATATTGAGCTCCAAAAAAATTTATTATGGGATGCCAAAGCAATACCCAAGTGGTATTATATATTGAATATTTACCATCTATTTTAAATACCACACATGTGATTGATTTGGTAGCTTCTCAAAATAATAGCAGCTTTTTCCAGAGAACAAAGGATGCTATTAGTGCCTATACGAAAAGAATCAAGTATCTTGAAGATATTATTAATGGGAGAAATGGGAGATTACCAAGCCTTCAAATTATGAATATAATGTTTTCAAAGCTGCATCTGAAGGAAACATTGAAAGTGTTATTTATCACATTTCACAAAATAAAGATTTGGTGAATTCTAGATTTCAACAAGACTATTTTGGTGATATTTATATGAAGGGATCAACGCTTCTTCATATGGCATCAGGAAATGGTCATCTTGAAGTTGTTACACTTCTGGTTAATCATGGAGCTGAAAAAGATATTGGAGACAACAGTTTGATTTCTTGTCTTTTCGTTGGACTCCTCTTCATTATGCAGCCAAACAAGGTCATTTTAATGTGGTCGATTATCTAGTTAATAGAGGAGCATGCATAAATCTTGAGGATGACATCAAACAAACACCTCTCTTTTATTCAGCACAAGAATGCCATCTTGATGTTGTTAAGTATCTCCTTAGTAAAGGAGCTGAAATTAATATAAAGAATAGTAATCACTCAACACCTTTATTCCATTCTGCTGAAAATGGACATATCGACATTGTTAATATTTTGATAGAAAACAATGCTGTTATAAATCTAAAGAACAAAAGTGGAATGACACCTCTTCATTATTCAGCTAAAATGGGTCATCTAGAAGTTGCTAAAATATTAATTCAAAAACAAGCAGACGTGAATGCTGAAGATCTTTGTGGCCTATCGCCCATACATTATTCAGCCGAAAAAGGACATTATGATATTGTTGAATACCTTGTTAAAAATAGAGCAAATATAATGCTCAAGACAAAAACAAATATACACCACTTCATTTGGCTTCTATAAATGGAAATTTAAATATTGTTCGGTATCTTGTTGACCAAGGAGCAAATACAAATGCAATTAATAAGAAAAAATCCACTCCCCTTCATTGTTCAGCTCAAAAAGGAGACATTTCAATTGTTGAATTTCTGATTGATAATGGATCAGATACCAATGCAAAGGGTGTTATGTTTTGTTTTTGATGTTTGATTATACACCTCTTCATTATGCTGCTTATCATGGTTTCCTGAACATAGTCGAATTATTGTTTCACAAAGGAGCTGATTTAAATTCAAAGAATAATGAGATTATAATTTGAGATTTGGATCAACACCTCTCCATTGCTCAGCTCGGAAAGGTCATTATGATATTGTTGTGTATCTTGTTAACAATGGTGCAGATATTCATTCAAAGGATAAGAATTTCTGTACTGCTCTTCATTTTTCCGAAAGTGAAGGACATAAAAGTATTTCTCGTTATTTAATTCAAAAAGGTGCTGATATAAAAGCAAAAACAATAACAGGGCAAACTTTTTTGGAGGTAACCAATAAATAAATACTTAATTTCTTGAATGAATAAGGAAATCAGGGAATGCGTTCCTATTGCTGGTTATGAATACACACCATAATGTATTATAATGAATCTGGATAATTCTAACAATCCACCTATACATGCTCTCGCAGCCATTGAAATCCCTGATATAATCCATTAGTATGTAATACTGATGATGAACAAAGATGCCATTCACGATTAGTAACACCATTTAGATTGAAAAAAGAAATAAATTCTTCATGAGACAATGATTCATGTAAATCAGATTTATGAGATAAAACTAAAAGCGGTATTTTTTGAAGGTATTCTTGGCCAAGAAGCCAATTAAGCAAATCTTTGGATTCATCATGAGATGATCTATTAGAATTATCAACTACAAAAACAATTGCTTGCATATTAGAAAGGAAGGTAGGCCAATAATCTCTAGAGAAATCACGAGTATCGATACTAATAACATTCATTTGAATATTATTATACGAGAATCTTTCAAAAAAGGGATGAAATTCAGTACTCGTGTTAAACAAAGAATTTGGAGATAATACTTGCATAATTGTTTTCTTTCCAGAGTTATCTAAGCCCGTTACAAGAGCAGATTTCTCCTGATTTCCAATGAAAGAAGAAAAATTTCCCATAAAAAATTTAAAATTTTAATCACTTTTTTAAAAGAACCTTTTGTTAATTTTTTCGAAAAAGTGGCAAAGTGACATAATGAGACTCGATAAATAAACCAATCAATTCAAATAGGAGATTTGAGATAATCTTAATTAATTTCCAAAAAAACTGTATTGAATAGGCTGGGGCGCTCGAGAATGCTTGATCAAAACTTTACAAACGCTCGAGCATTTGTACGTTATTTGTTTTTTTCATTTTCATTCAAAAAGTCAACTAATTTTACATGAAATTGTTAGTTTATTGAATGATAAATGATATTTGTGAAAAAATAAATTTATAAATCAAACAAAAAATTTATTTACAAAAGTTTCAAATAACGTACAAATGCTAGAAGCTCGGATGACACTTTTTTGCTCGAGCGTTTGTAAAGTTCCGAGCATGCTCGAGCATTTTTGCCCAAGCCTAGTATTGAATGATTATATATGCCTTTCAATGAGCTCATTTAGGACTTATTAAAAAACCACACCTATTCGATGATTACAAGAACTTTAGAATGCTCAAAGTCATCAATTTGAATCAAATTTTGAAAAAAATGGAATTCATTATCATTTTTTGTTAATTTTGCCAATATTTGTTGTTTTGTTTGCCAAATATTCCGAATTAGATTCGTTTAAATTTTCATTTTTGGGGCAATAATAGATACTGTTATGAAAGGTGTTAGGTTTACTATTCTTAATTTGAAGTGAAACATTTCCCCCTTTTATTATAGAGGAATCTGGTTATTTCAGATTTTTTTTCCCTAATGGCTAACTCCAATGGTGTATAACCATCTAAGTTCTGTGGGTGGATATCTGCTCCATTATTTACTAAACATTCAACAACTCTAAGATGCCCATAAAAGGCTGAATAATGAAGAGGAGTCCATAAAAATATCAAAAGCAAATACCCCGATTCTTTGCATTGATGTTTGCTCCAATAGAAAGCGAATATTCGACAATTGCAAGGTTGCCTTTTTCAGCGGCAAAATGAAGAGGAGTCCATAAAAATACAACATATTATCATTAATATCCTCTTGATTTATATCTAATCCTTGCTTTACTAAATAATCAAAAACGCAAAGTGTACCATCAATGGCTGAACAATGTAAAGGACTCCTCTTTAATTCATCATAGGGTGAAATAGAGGCTCCATTATTTATAAGATACTCAGCAATGTCAAGGCGCCCAGCCATAGCTGCACAAAGAAGACCTGAACTAAAATAAGCACCATGATTAACTAGCCATTCAACTACACTCAGTTTACAATTCATAATGGCTTCTGTCAGAGGAGTATTACCATTATAATCTCCTCCATTTATGTCAACACCTTGATTAACAAGGTATTCAACAACATTAAGATGACCATTTACAACAGCATTATTCAGATAATTAAAACCAAGATTAGCACCTTGATTTACAAGGAATTTGACGACACTCAGATGACCATGACTAGCAGCATTGAAAAGAGGAGGCGAAAAATTATCATATTTGCGATTGATTTCAGCTCCGTTATTTACAAGACATTGAACAATCCGAAGATCACCTCCTTCTGCAGCATAAAAAATAGGATTTCTTACGGAACCTGAAATCCCTTCAATACTTACATCAGCTCCTTGAGAAATCAGATATTCTACAATACAAAGGTGACCTCCTATTACTGAACAAATTAAGGGAGTGCCATATCTATAACAATTTTTATTAATATCTGCTCCATTTTGAACTAAAAACATTACAATATTTAAGTGACCATTTTGAGATGATACGTGTAGCTGTGTAGTATCGTCTTCAAATTCTTGAGATATATTAGCTCCATGATTAAATAGGAATTCAACGACATTAAGATGAGCCTTTTTGGCTGATAAGTGAAACGGAGAAAGACCATTATCATTCTTTACATTAGCATCAGCTCCATGATTAACTAAGAATTCAACAACACTCAAGTGGCCTTTATCAGCGGCATAATGAAGGGGAGTATTCTTTGATCCATCTTTCACATTTACATCAAATCCATTTTCAAACATGAAAGCTAATAAAGACTCATGGCAAAACTCTGATGCTTTGCAAAAACTCTCAATATTCGAATTTTTTAGTCCTTGACTCAAATGAAATAGATCTAAACAACCACCACAAACAACCATTAATGTGCTTTTTTCATTAATCTCAAATCCATTCATTAATAAAAATTTAAAACACTTGATTGATCCAAAAAAACCAGAAATCGATAACAAATCAAGATATTGGGGTTTCATACTCCACTCAAATGGACTCCACTCACCATATTTTAATTTCATAATGTTCATTTCTTGAAAAACATTAATGTCATCATACTTTAGACAAAACTCAATACTTGAAGGTGGAAACCCATACTCAATACATGAATCAATAACATGGTCATTAACAAAGAATGATTCATTAATATCATATGGTTTCCATTTTTTAAGAATAAAAGACTCAAAATCTACAATTTCTTTTCGAAAATAATGACAAAGCAAAAAGGAGGATTCACTTCTTAAAAAAGGTTCGATTTCATCAAAAACAAAAATTCCCCTCTTATACAATCGATACATCAATACATGACAATCAATCGATTTCTCCAATAGTTTTCGACGAAAATCTGGTTGGTTGCAATAGAAACATGCTAATTGAACTGCTTTCTCAAGTTTATGAGGGTGAAGCTGAGGTAATAGAACTATTCGATCTACGCAAAACTCTACATCATTTAAAATTATTTCCGGTTCATCCCCAAACAAAAATTTCTCAAATGAAATCTTCTCTTCCATTTAAAAAAATGAAAAAGAATATTTGGCAGAAAAATAAAATTTTTTCAAATGAAAAATTTTTTTGCAAGAAAAATCACATGTAATCAACAAAGAAAGTAATTAAATCTCATCATAAAATGAATCAAAAGAGAATCAATTTGCAGATATCATTATTTGAAGAAGAATAGTTTCATCTAGTTAGAAAAATTCGTGAATTTTCTTTTTATCATAATTATGGTTTAATTCCTTCATCAGATTTTGCATCTTTTATTTCGGAATAGATAGCTCGAAAAATGAAAAATGTTTCAAGGATGTAGACCAAGGATGCAATTGTTGGAGTTACTGATTGTCTTAAGCAATACATCATTTGCTCTTCTCCAATGGTGGTGAAGTTACTGGGCACGTAACCATCGGTTAGTGTCTTGTTGAATCGCTCAATGAACATAGGTTGGCATGATTTTGGCGAGACTTGAAAAGCAATATAAACAGTAAATATTGCCAAAAAGGGCATTACTAAAACCATGATAGAAAAGAACCAAGGAACAATAATCATCATAAACAACATAATTATATAATAATGCATCACCATGAGACTTTGTACAAATTCTGTTTGTGGATTACTCAGCAAAAAGATACAGCCAATTGAAAGCACAAGACAAAACCCATAAGATTTCCAAAACCCTCCGCATGTAACATCCTTATTGCCCATAATATATTTGTGACTAGGTGTGATTTAATTGAAATCCAAATCATTTGAATGTTATTGTTTCAAATATGAAAAAAATTCCAGGCCTTTGTTACAATTATGTCATAGAATACTAAGAAAAAAAAAATTCCAGGCCTTTGAATGTCATTGTTTCAAATTGGTAATAAATTCTGTGAAATTTGAAAATTCACCATTCTTATTAATGGAAGAAACCATTCCTTCCCAAAGTTCCATCAATGAGTCTAACAGATTCTTGGCCCTTTATTATGGATTAGGCAAGCAAATCTTAGCTTTAATGTTTCTCCTTTACTCTCTCCAAGCGTTTTATGGTCATAAAGTGTTGCTAGATATTTTCGAAAATTATCCATATGATTATAACCTTGTAGATGGATTTCTTGCATTAATAGTATGGCTTATTATGTATTCATCATGTGCATTGATTTTGTCAATCGGGTTCTTGTTTTCTTTGTGTGTTTCATCAGATTCTTTAAACCAAGTACATGCATTGAATCCATTTATTATTGTGATAATTTTCTTGGTACTATCAACAATTTTCTGTATTGGGTATTCTTTTTGTTATGTGATACATGAAGACCCATTTGTTGCCGGAAATAGGACAATCGAAATGGATAATTATTATCCAATTTGGCTCTATTTAACAAATGACACGGATATCCAAAGGAATACCGAAATCCCGTTCATGAACCCAGTATACATATTCATTCTTTGTTCTGTTACAATTGCAGCAATTCTCACATATCACTTCAAGAAAACTCAATCAAATGAATAAAAACAATACTTAATCTTGAAATTGCCAACAAAAACATATACAGTTGTTTTTTAACGACTACTATGTTTGATATAATGTACATTCTGAATTTCGGTGTTTTCCTTTCCTTTGAAATGAAATATTGACAATACTAGCACAGCAACAATCTCAAATCCAGCAACACAAAACCCAAACATAATAACAACATTTGAATACTTCCATGGTTCATACTCATTTGCTGAAATTGAACACTTGTCATTAAGTCTTGATGGTATTGATGATATAATAACGCTTAAGGTAATCACACACTTTTCAAACTCAACATTCGACAATGAAGAATGCTGTGAATCAAATATACATTGTGAGAATATAATTTTTGCATTAGTATTGAATAGTATTGATCCTGGATTCTCATGATTGGTTTGAAAAGAGCATGATATGACAATCAAATCTCCTTTTGATGAGGCAATTATTGAGTTTGAGAATGGAACATTTGATACAAATGAACAATTTAGAATAGTACCATGAGATTTACAGAGAATAGTATATGAAGCAATATTAAACCAATAGCAGCAGTATTTCTGTACAAATTCATTTGTTTGAACACTTACAAAGCTTGCACCATATTGTGATATACAATAAGATATATTAGACTCGGATATCGTTACGTTGCCATACCCAATTGTTAATGATCCATCATCATTTGGATTTGATCCTTTTCTTGATGAATAACACATTATCCCATTTAAAACCGACTTGTCAGAGAAAGAATGTATAAATGCCGAACCTTCTACAGATGAGCAATTAAACGAGCAACAATTTGTGGCGTTTAGATTTGAAATCTCAACAAATATTGCTCCTTCAAGTGATTTACATGAAAAAAACACGCAATTTCTCACAATAACGTCATAGTTTGCTTTACAGACAATCGATGATCCCCTTTCATTACTATTTTCACAAAAGGCGAACCTTGATTCGTAAATCTCGGCACAGGGAGTATTTACTATTATGACAGATAAATAATTACCACTGTATTTTTTGCAATCAGAACTTAAAACAATTGCGGCACTTAAAACTCGATTAATTCCAGAACTTAAAAACCCAAAGTGATTATTAGCAAGAAAACCAGAAAACAAATATGAAAACTCCGATCTCCGTATTATTAATGATGATGAAACACTTGCAATGGGTGATACATCAAAGAGACGATTTATAGAGATACTTTGTAATGTTAGATTCATCATAAACTGAAGAAAAAAACAAGTTTACTCAGTAGTTTCAGCCTTTGCCTTGCGAAAAACGGGGAGATCGGAGAAAAATATGGTAGTTATTGTGTCCTCAATCTGTTGTTTCTGTCCGTTTCCCCTTTTTAGGTTTCCTACCCATGCAAGCTTGTTGTTCTGGAATACTTTAAGTCTCTTGATCCCATGTTTGAGATTGAAGTCCATTGCATTTAGATTCCAAATTTCAATTTTGGCGATCTTTCTTGGCTCTTTAAAGTAGATTTCGATTGATGGAAGTTCAATCCAATCTGTTTTCAATAAAAACATTCGCTTCTTGTTGTCTCTCACAGCTTTTTCCTCATCGACAAATAGGTTTTTCTCGTTATCATTTCCCGTAGCATTTCTTAGTGCAAACTTCTCGATATCGCTCCACTCGATTGGCTTATTCTCAATATCAAAAAGTCTTATTGCATTCAAACCCACATTCGGGTCCTTGGAATAATTGGAAAGTATTTCCAATTTTATGCAATTTGTTGATAAAATTGGAACAGATCCATAATTATCTGTCAAATTAGTATTATTTGTTAGAGATGGAAATAGCTCCGTAAGAATGCTCTGGCTGTTAGGGGTCTCAATCTCCTCCATCAGAGTAACATCGATCCCAAATCCGAGAGGAATATCTCCAGAATAAACTCTTCCCGCGGAATCTTTGATTTCGATGGATTTTGTGCATGATTCTTCTTCATGAGTGCTATTCCAGATTCGAATAAACTGAATATCCTCCTCTTTAGGTATAATAGCCACGATAGACACGCCTGGATTGGTTGAATCCCATGGAATAGCCCAGCATTCGGTTGTTTCACCTTTGATCAGGTTTTCATTAAAAATCAGCGACAGGGATGGATACTCCTCAAAAGATGGAATTGTTGAGCAGTACATAATTGGTATGTGGCGATAATTGGAGCCAAAAAATACGACAGAGCCAAGACTGAGCTTGCTTGGGTGGCCCCAGTTGGATTTGAGGGTAATTTTAACTACTTTCGCATTCATTTTTTCGGCTTTCATAAAAATGGAAGTGGTTGATTCCGAAATGGACCCAATTGTGGGAAGAGTGTTGTGGGTTAAACTAACAGGAGGACGAATTTTAGAGCATACTAGCTTATAAGATTTACGCAAAGATATGGAAGAATTTCTCGACGAATTAGATCTAGGTCTCAACACTATCTGATTCGCTTTCATACCCTGTGAAATGTTTTATCAAAAATCGATAAAATATTGAGAGCCACAGTTGGAATAATGAGAGAGGGATTTTCTCAATTATTTCTATTATAGGTTGACTTTTCATAACATTTTGTATCAAAGCCAAGGCCAATACTCAGAAAATGGTTCTTTATTTTTTGAATGATGTTCAATCGTTACATGTCAGAAAACACACCGTTAAGTAATCAATGATCGTTCCACCTCTTCAGGTTATCATCCATCAATTCCAGTATTGTAGATATTCTTGGTTTGATCTCATCAGGGTATTTTTCGAAAGATTGTTTGGTTTCCTTCTTTAATTCTGTAATTGTATCGACAGCTTTCTGCTTCTGGCTCAAATAATCAGCCAAAAGGATTGAGTGGTTCAAAATGATAGATAATTTGAGGTCAAAGTGGGGCTTTGTCATGACTCGGATGACATCAAGTGCCTTTTCATAAAATGACTTCGATTCCATTGCCGCATTCATAATTTCATCAGCTGTTAGCGTTGGAAGACTGTATCTGAGGAAATCGGCATAATGTTTATAGAAAATGGATTTGCTTTCATCACTTTCTAAGGATGGAAGTATAAATGCTTTGGTAAATCCAATAATTTCGTCAATTTTTGTTCTTAATTCTCGAATAAGCGAATCTATGGCCAATTTCATCTTCGGATATGTGGATATATCATCCTTCATATTCATTATCCCTATTCGAATTGGAGATATCATCGCCTGCCATATAGAAACAACTAAATGAAAATCATCCTCCGAAAAGTTGTATTTGGCATCGATTAGTGTTTTCATCATAGAAGAGGCATCATCAAACCTCCCAGACTCGTACAAAACTCGAGCCAAATACAGTTTTACTCTATTATCAACTTCAAACATCATTTGGGGTCGTCCGTTATTAACTCTGCAGGAATTTTGAAGAACTCTGTGAATGGTGTAAGTTCAAGAAGTGATGATATTTGGCACAAAAACCCGAGGAAAGCTTGTAATGCTCGAGTTCTTTCCTCGAGAAAAGCTTTTTCAAAATTGTTGAAGTATTTTTTCGGTGGGAATTTGGGGCAATTACTGAAACTTTTCAAAATAGGTTTCATTATTTTCTCTAGTTCTAATAGTTCTGAGTATCTCTTCGATGAATTGTATATTCTAACTTCAGAATTGTATTGAAAACCGATTTCTATTTCATAATACACAGCTTTTACTTCTGAGTTTATTGTGTACTTCTCAATTGATACGTACATTGGTGGGTTTGTCATACTTTGATGTAATTGCGATGTTTTCTTTTGGGTTAAGGATGAGACAAATGCTCTTTTCATTTATAAGATTTTGAACGAAAAGCCGAAGTATTCAAAAAGTCCGAGGATTTTGAATTGAATGATTACTCTTCGATCAGATTCAAATTAACGAACCTGTCAGATATGTCATCAAGATGTGGTAAAAATTACCCATTAAGTTTGTTAGGAATATTTTTAGGTCTATTCAATTTTTATTGTTAGAAATGCAAGTCAATGCGAAGATTGTTCATCGGCGTCGACTTTTCAGTGATGAGGATGACAAAAGATTGTTCTCTTTGATGACAAATCAGCCTTTTAAGGGTTGGAAATCAGTTTCTGAACAAATGCACGGGTTTTCTGCAAGACAATGCCGAGATCGGTGGCACAATTATTTATCTCCCAAGATATGTCCAAATGCATGGACTATTGAAGAGGATTATATTTTGCTGACCAAGGTTCAAGAAATTGGAACTCGTTGGTCTGAAATTTCCACGTTTTTACCTGGGAGAAGTGATAATAATATTAAAAACAGGTGGAACTATGTTGTGAAATACAAAGAAGACATTTTATATATGTGATTACCAAAGCAAAACACTTTTCCTGATTTCGTCTGAATGAAATGGCTTGAACTTATCATCTGCTCCCAGTCTCCCTCTTGAGAGGTTTGTTGCTGCTTTCGTTACCGCTTTCTCAAGTGTATCAGAATTCAATGAGAATCCATTGTTAGAAGGATTAACTAGCATACACATATAATACTTTCTCAAGCAGATACACAATGATTCAAAAGTTGACCTGTCCCAAAACTCAAGAACTTTCGAGAACACCCTATCGCATCGTGAGATTTCCTGGAACAATACAAAATCAGAAAAATTGGATTGAAAATTGGAAAAATCTCCTGTCAAGGGATCATATTTCAAAAGATACTGTTTCATTATCATTGCATATGCACCAAGAGTCTCTGAAGGGCATAAAAAGTACCTTGGAAGAGTTTCAAAATAGATATCATTTGTTGTAATAGAAAAGTTAAAGGATGTTTCGATGTTTTCTGTCAGCGAAGCACCCGTCCGATTCAACATCAATGATATTTGTTCTGGATCTGGAGGAACAAATCTGTTTCTTTGAGTACGAATAAGCTTCATCTGGCCATCCGCAATTTTTGTGTATTTATGGGTCATCGAACCCCTAGGTGATGGGAATTTAATTTTCAAAACGATTTCGACGAATAATGATGATTCGCATGATGAATCAGCAATTACAGAAAAATCTCTAAACACTGCTGGTGTCCATCTCCCTTGCTTTGATTCTTTTAGCTCAACCTCTATTACATTTCCGACTTGTTTTGTTTGCTTAAATAGGCTCATGTAAACATATATGTTAACTATTCTTTCAGGAGGATAATCTAAGGTAGACGTCCGAAATGATAGTTTCGTTAGAGATATTGAAAACGGAACAGGTAATTTATTTGGCTGAGAGATCGAAAAAAAACCTGTGTGATCATACCTCGGCCTCAAAATATCTATTGCCGTAACTTGATTCGCATATTCTTCTCTCAACGAAGACCTAATGACATTGTTTACCGGATTGCTAGCCGTCGGAATTACATCAAATGAGATTCGAGACGAATGACTATTCAGTTTAGGCTTGGTCTCAACTAACTGTTGTGGTAATGAGGAAAACGAACCGGTTTTAGGCATATCTGCTCTGTTACCCTCACTTTCAACTCTCTTCCGCGCTTTCCCAGGCAAATTCTCTGCTAAAAAAAATTCGTTAGCATTTCTGCTCTGAGTTGCTGATATGGTACGATATGGAGGTTGCTGACTAATTGATCTCATCGTATTACGACCACCATTAAGGCAAAAATCTGTGTTTTTCATTAAATATCTAACGTACTGATTAAGTTTTTCTATTGAATCTTTTTAAAATACGCGTAAATTAGCTGATTTGAGAGATTCGCCTCTTCGATTTGTATTGATGATCTGTACACAGATATTATCTCTGAACACCTTATAGTTTGATCTCCATTGAAGCAGCAATCAACAATTGATTTATATTTGGAGAAATTATCGTTATTTTTAGAGTTGATTGGTGATAATGGAAGGACCAATTCACCGTCAATATTTTCGAACAGCAGTTGATAGCAATACTGATAATCATCTTCTCCCCACATCATTGTAAAAAACCCGTTTGATATAGCTGATTCGGAGTATGTGATCAGCTGGCTTAGTATAGAATCATATCTTTGGTTTGCAGCTGTTGAAAAATCAATAATCTCATACAATGATATTAGCGACATTGATGTTGATTTTGGAAGCTCCCATGTGAATCCTGTTGTTCTATTGATTGCAACATAGTATATTAATTCATCGGAAAAACTTGGTATTGATATGGGCATTGGCGCTCTGTATATGCCCTTTATGTGCCTGATGAATCCGATCAGATATTCCCGAATTTGCTGTTGGCATTCAGGTGTGATTTTGGAATTTTCTGTTATTGCAACCACATAGTATGGTGAGACACTTCCGCACTGGCTATACGACAATGTGCAGCTACTAATAGTGTCGCCGATTTTAATATTAGCTCGTTTATGCTTCAATTCTGGCATTGATTCCGCATCAAATGGTGTTTGATAGCCCAATCTTTCATCTTCTGCTGTTTCAATTCGAAGGAAAAGTTGAAGAATAAGAATTGTTTCTGGATCTAATGTGCTTTCTTTAGTAAAAGCTACTTGGCAAAGGAAATCTGTGTGGCTGAATAGCACAATACTCAGTAATCTCCCTCCGTTATCAGGAAAATTTGGAATATTAGAATCTGCAATCATTCTCTTAAATGATGGCCCGATATCAGAGCATGTGATAGTTCTTAACAAATATCTTGGAGAACCAGAAACCATTTCTATATATGAATCGACGTATTTTGCAAAAACCTGCCTCTTTGTGCAAGAAATATTTCTTCTCATGAAATTTTCATACTTGATACCAAAGAGAAACACTAGTATTGATCTCAAATGTGCAATAAAATCTTTCATCACTTCAAATCCTATATTCAGCTTTGTTTTAGTCATAAATAACATACCTTTCCAATATTCTAAAACAATTAGCATATCTCCAGAAACATAGTAATTGAAATCCTCTTTCATTTGCTCTTTCATGTATGAAAGGGTCGTAAGCAATGTCATATCATCATTTTTGTGCCGGTTCTCATCATTTGGCTTCTCTAATGGATAAAACGTGGCTGAATCCGTAACAACTCGGACACATATCAAAGTCATAAAAAACCAAAAATACTGAACAAGACTTTTAATTTGGTGCAAGAAATCTCTCATTTCATTAGGAAACTCTCCTAAAAGAGACAAATTAGCATCATGGCTGCAAACAAATGTGATGAAAAAAGACTGTGATACAATCAGCATGTAAGTATATGTTTCTTCTTCAATGACCATAGATTTTGGATTTTCATATGATAATTTGCTTAATCTTTCATAGTAATTTGGAAAAGATCTCACAATTTGAATCATCTCATCATTAGCAGGTTCTGATGATTCGGCAAGAATAGCTCCACGGCTATCAGTAATAAAAATCTTTCGTACACCAGATACAGATTCACAGATTTGATTTAGAAAACTTGTCGAGCCATCTACAGAACTAAAAGACTCCATAGTGTCTAAAATGAAAAGGGATATTTTCCCTTAAACGATAAACAACTTTTTAATAAGTTTATAGAAACAACATTTCATTTTAAACTTGGTTAGACTAGATAAAAGACTCGATTTTGGAACAAAAATGATGAATATTCTTGTCCAAAGCTATTCTCCTTTCTTCCTTTGGCATTTCAATCCATTTTGTAAGTACAATATCATGATATTTCATTCGGTCAAAGTAATGATAAAACTTCTTCAAAGATTTCTTCTTTGGAAAAACCCTCCTAAACCCTCCAACAATCCTTTTTTCTTCTAAAATATCCCTAATAATCATATAATCAGCAAATACAGGGTTGTCCCAAGGGTTTTCAGTATTGTTTTCAACCCTCCTAGTTCTATCTTTGGAGATAGACACTTTGCACTCATAGTCAATTTTTTCGATTCCTGGGCATGGATCCTTTAAAAGAGAATTGCAATCAATAATCCTCGCCATTCTCAATGTATCATGCATTAGCCTGTTTTTTATATTGTAATCAAGTGGAGAATCTGTACCACTCATACCAGGGGAGATATTAATCTCAAGAACATGAGGTTTCAAATTCTCATCCAGAATAATATCAATACCATAAAGCTCATATGATGTATGTCTTCCTTTAACATGGTTATTATGATGAGTCCTTATTGTAGAAAATCCAGCAATAATTGTTCCAATTGATACTCTCTCCAAGTTTTCGAATAGCTGATCAACATTAACGCCAATACTGTTCATATATTGCTTAAAAAATGGAATTGACCACTTAGAATCTTCGATATGCTCCTCTTCTGACATGCAATGCACAAATCCTTCATCATCTTTATTCAAAGAAAAATTTGTGAGATGAACATGTACATTGCTCACAGGAGCAAACGGATCATAAGGTTGAGTGGCAAATCTAATTAATCCACTATCATGCATATATATCCTCAATGGAGCAGCTGATGTTACAAGGATGTACAAACGTATGTCGAATTTTCTGCCTGTAATCAAGAATGGTTTTTCAATATATGTTTGAACTACAACACTTTCATTGAAATCACATTGTTGATCCTTTGAACAAACTACTTTGATACCTTCACCTTTTGAAGATGCTGCAGGTTTGAGAATCCAACATCTTTTGGTGTCCCAGACCTTCTTTAAGTCGTCAATTTCACGAGGCACAAGATAAGATTCAGGATAAAAAATTTCTTCATTTGAAATCCTTTGAGATAATTCGATCATTCTCAAATGTAGGTTATCTTTTCTACCCATCATGTTAGCTCCTGCAAAATGATTCACTTTTTGCCAGCCTTTAAATGTTGAATATGCATGAATTTCATATTGCCTGCCCCATGTTGTATTACATTTCATGCAATCTTCGACGATTTCAAACCCACAATGGGCAAAAACATCTCTGGAAAGATTAGTGATGACTTTATTAACACAAACCTTTAATTTCTCTTCTCTCTCAATCTTTTCTTCATTTTCCAAAGGAATTCTCACATATTTATATGGTAGTTCAACACTCTCTATCATATCGTTTGATTTTACAAAGTTTACATCGCCACTTTTCGTAAACCAATAATCGTTAATATGGAAAACAGAGATGAGACTTTTATCACAACATTCGAAAAAAAATATCTAGAAAAATATGGAAAAGGCAGTGACAATCGCATTGGATTGCCTGGTTTATCCCCCCAGCTTGTTGACAAACAAGCAGAGATGGAAGAAACAAATAGGAAGCTAGAGGAAGCTAGGCTTAAATTTGAGCAATGGAAAACATCCCTACAACAAAAAAGGAAAGATATCGAAGAGAAACAACAGAAACTTGCTGAGCAAAAAAGGCAACTTGATGCGTTTACACTTCTCCACAAAGCTGATTTACAAAAGTATCATGATAGGGAGGCTCTTGAACTTGAACAATCTCGTGCTATGGAACAAGAACTTGAACAACTAAGGAAAAATGAGAAGGAATTAAGGGTTAAAAATGAGCATCTTGAAAGTGATCTTGAGAAACTCAGGCCTATTGCGAATTATTTGCAAGAAGTTGTAGATACTTATTCTACATTTGATAGCATCGAATCAATTATAAATCGGCACACGTCATTAGCTGAAACCCGAACTGAATACTTGAAAAAGTTCCAAGAGATGACGCGCAAAATGGGTAATGATGAAGCCATCGCAATGAAAGAACTTGAAAAAGAGAGGGTTTTGCTAATAGATGCAGCAATGAAGTATAACCACTCTTTATCAATGGCTGATGAAACCAAAAAAGATAATGTGTTCAAGAAAACCAATGTGATTAAGGATGTTCAGAGATCCGAGAACAAAAGTCTTGAGCTCTCAATGATCAAAACATCTATCCAAACAATATACAACAGAGCTGTTAATAAGGTTATTGGTAATCAAAATCGTACATATACTAAGAAAGAGAATATGTCTTTAGAAGAAATGTTAAAATATGTTCAAAACAAATATGTTGATTTAGAATCTGCGATTGAAGATTGGAAAAAGAAAACAGCTGTTCCAAATGCCCTTGCCACTGCACAGAACTGGTGATTTATAAAGCTTATGTTTGTTGATTACCTTGTTGAGGGAAAATTTTCTCATTTTTCTTGAATGTTGAGTGAGTTTGATGAATATGGTCCGCTGGCTTCCGGAAACATTAATGATTTATTCACTACTATACACTTTGATCAAAGAGATAGAATTATTGGTAAAAAAAAGGATAATCTGTTTTCTGGAATGGCAAATATGAACATTGTTGAAAACGTGTTTTTAGAGTGCGAAAAAATATCTAATAAATTAGATATTCATCCTGATGTTGCTTTTCTTCTACTAGAAAAACAAGATTGGAGTTCAAACGATCTTTTTAATCTTTGGGTTACTGATTCTCAATCCCTATTAGCCTCGATTGGGTTGAACACGAAAAATTGCAAAAATGATCCGAATTTATCACATCCAAATGAGGGACAAGAGTGCATTGTGTGTGCCGATTTTTATGAAGCTGATGAAATGTGGTCTCTTCCCTGTGGGCATTGTTTTTGCACAAACTGTTGGAAAGACCATGCTTCTCTGTCTTTGGAGAGGGGACATATTCGAATTTCATGTCAGCAGGGAGAAAATTGCATGTGTTTGCTGCCACCACATTCCGTTGAAATGCTTTGTGGTAAAGATACATACCAGTCTCTTCTAGGATTTGTTTCTGATCACCAGATCCAAAGATCAAATGTTCTCACACATTGCCCAAATCCAAGGTGTTCTCGTCCTCTTTATGTCCTTGACATGGGACCCTGTAGCGTCCTTAAGTGTTTACACTGCAATTTCGAATTTTGTAAAGATTGTGATGTTGAATCTCATGCACCAGCATCTTGTGATGACATGAACAAATGGCAGCTATATACAGGTGATGATTTAATGCAACAAAGATTGCTTGGTCCAAATGTTAAAAAGTGTCCAAGGTGCCATACAACAATTGAAAAAAACGAAGGCTGTAATCATATGACATGCCAGTTTTGTAAGCATGAGTTTTGCTGGATGTGTCTCGAAGATTGGAAGACGCATCCTAAAAACTATTATGATTGTGAAGCATATAATGCAGACACAGATCCATATCTCAAGAAGCCCGATGATATTAACCCACAATTCCTTGGAATATATCATGATAATTATATAAAGTCATTTAAACAGAATAATTCTCACAACGAAAACAAAAACAAGTTACTATTATATATTTGCAAAAGAATTCCAGAAACATCGATGTTAAAGAAATCTACAATAGAAGAAATGGTTAACGTGTTTTTGGATCAGTTATATTGGGGGAGACGAGTTATTCAATGGTCGTATGTCAAGCTATTTATTATCCGACACAATCAATTCAGAGCAGCGGGTGTTCCTATTGAAAATCAAGAAACATCGGAATTAACTCATACAACTGAGTATTTGCTCATTAAATCTATGCTTAATGAACTGGAGCTGGCTGTAGGTCCCGCAAATTTGATATGTGAATCATTTATGAAAACTGGGACAACAAATGTCTCTAGTCTATATTCAACACTTAAAACTATTACCAAATCTATTAAAATCTATAGAAATCAGCTTCTCAAACTTGCAGATCCTCATTACTAAGGATCAATACTCTCTAAAACTCTTATTCTTATTAATTATACCCTGATAATTTTAGAGTGTTTTTAGAAGAAGTGAAATTTGAGGTATTGTCCAATCAAAAAATTGGTTAACTCAAACAATGAAATTTCTACTCTTTTTCAACATAAAAAAACATGATAGTTTTTCTCAAATTTGATTTGTTTCATGACACGTAAAAATCACCTCTTGATTCATTCATATGATTTTTTTGAATACCTTTTTCTTCATTATTACTAGTACCTGATTCAATTTCTCAATCATTATCAAAACCAGTGAACTCCTTAATTAGATTCTCAAGCGAAAGTTTTAACCATTGAACAATCAAGAATATAATCGAGTTTACCACATTTTTTGATCAAATATATTATACTTCTTGTTTGGTTTCTCATGTTAACCTTATAATTTTTGTTTTCAACGTAATACCACGATATATGTGTTTTCAGTTCTAAAAAATCCTATGATATTGTTCATTAACGGTATGATAAATAAGAGAGAATGCCCAACAATGGTACATTTTGATTACTTTTGACAAAACCCAAGAAATAATAGTTTTAACGAAAAGAAAAGATAATTGGTAACAAAATTCAATTTTTTAACATTATGACAATAAGACTAATAACAAAATCCACTCATATCGTAGGGCTACTCTAGGGAATCACCAATTATATATCCGAAAAAAAAGTTTCTATTGCAATAACAAATATGATAATCTTTAATTTTTTTCACTTATCCAATATCAGAACTTTTGCCTATTTTCAAGCCAGTTTTTCATCACTGTTAGCATTGTTGTGCCCTATTCAATGGCCTTATCTACAGTACCTTCACGAGCATAGTGGGTGTTTGATACCCACCAATCAGCCTTAGCTTTGACATGTCTCAGAATTAAGGATTCATGTGGAGGCGTCATTCCAGGGACTTTCCAAGAAATATTGGCTTTCCAACACCTCCATGCTTCACTTAAATGAGCCATCACGGCATGAACTTTATTAGTATTGACTCCTTCAGGCATAATATCAGCAATTTCACTGGCAACTGCAGCTCTAATTTCAATATCATACTGTGATTCAACTGTTTGTTTTGTGACATTTGATGCATATCTTTAAGCAACTCTTCCTTCATATTCACAAGCAACGGATGATCCAATCCATCTTTCTAACAAAGGAACCATTCCTCTTAAAAAGAACACCCAAACCCTCCAAATAGGCCCTCAAAAACTAACACCAGGCCCAGAACCGATAGGTCCTGTATTGAACCGACTATATATAATGGGTTTTAAGTCTTTGCATTGTTTAACTTGATGCATGAGCTTATATCTAAATAATCCTGTAAAATGACCTGCATGACTTAAAACATATTGAAATGCATTAGCCAATTCATATGAACCTATCTGTCCTAATCGATATTTCACATTGCAATCAACAAGAATCCTAAAAAATCTCTCTCAGTAAATATAATAGGCATTACCAAATCTAAAAATCTCTCTCTAGATGAAGAAATGCCAATTCTACTGGTTTCCATTAACCAATTGTCAGTGTATAATGATCATGTTTATAAATGAAATGTTTATTTTGGCTAATAATGGTTGTATAAAAGATCTACCCATAATCATTTTCATTGGGAGAGAAAAGAAAATGGAGGTCTCCCAGTTTTATTTCCAATTTTTGTTATGAAATAAATGTACAAAACAGTATCAAGTATTATTAAACAGAAGTATGAATCTATTAAGAAAGGCAGCTGGTTTATTGAAAACAAACTCCTATATGTCAATGTTTCTATTCCAATTCCAAAAAAGGGCGATTTTTTTGTGAAAATTCCATATGAAGAATTAAAAGCAATTTCTACTCAAGCTTCATTTGATGGAGAAGAATCTAAATTGTTTTTATCTGATTTAGAAAAAATATTTTCTGTATATCAGGATTTTATTGTGCTATCATCAATTAGGAAAGGATTTGAGATTAAAAACTATAAATTTGGAGAAATGATCAAGCTTAGAGATTATATTCCAAATTTTTCCAAGGAAAATTACGAAAAACATACTGCATCTTATGAGTTTTCATTATTATGGAGATTAGGATTTGATATTTCTTTATTTTCAGATAATTACCAGCGTTCATCACAAAAAACAGGGAACGCAAAACCAAAACCCTCCGAATTGCCATATATTCTTCAACAGCTCGCAACCAACCCAAACGATCTAAAATATACATTTGATTCATATTCATCAATTGTTAAGTCACAACTTCGATCTCCAATTCTTATTGCGAATGAGTTTTTACAACAAAATATATTGTCTCGTCCTGAAAACGTGAGTATTTTAAGTATTTCTCCTTTTGCAAATAATGATAATTTTGTTTTAGTTAAAACGGAAACAACATGTGATACATACCTCATCCCACATATTATTCATAAGTCATTTAACGAGAGTTCAACGTATTCATTATCGCCCCAGCATTTGACATTATGCCGAAATGATGTTTCCCTCAGAGAACGTCTTAAATCCATATCAAGCTCGCGAATAAATTATTTTTTGCATCCAGAAGCTCTTAATAAATCCAATCTTTCATTGTTGAAAGAATTTGCACTAACTCGAGAAAACTGCTGGAATTTATCTGGTTTACCCAGAGTATATATAATTTCAAGGGAGAATATATTTGAAGAATTCTCATGGATGAAAGTAATCACAATTAAGCATGAAGATCTGAAATATGCTAAAAATTCTGGTATTAACTCTATTAAAATCGTTTATAGCGAAAAAGAATCAAGTGGTAAAACATATTATATTAAAAACCATTTGAAATCCAAATCCAAAACGATTTACATTGATGAATCGTCCAGAACTCTTCCAAAAATAGAACATTATACTCATCTAGGAATATCTAACTATCTATTTGAGAATGATATATGGTTTATAGATGAGCTATGGTCTCTTACATTTTTTGGTTATCATATATATTCTGATAATAGTATTTTGTTTTTCAAACAAATCAAGGAGTTAATTCTTGAGATTCCATGTATATCAAATTGGGATTTACCATTCATGATACAAGACAATAATATCACAAAACACGAACCTCCGTTTCAGACCATTATTCCAAATGATAATGTTCAAGCAATGTGGCGCATTATTTCAAAGAAAGAATATGATGGCATATATAAGGATATATTTTTTGAACTCATACATGTTTTTTATCATAAGTTTACACATAAAGAAATGATTTCTAGAATTGAAAACATGAGGGAATTGGTATTCATTTCTAACAAATGTGATAGGCTTGGTGAATTATTTTATGATCATATAGTGACAAAAGAGAGAAACGAAGAAAAGAAAGTTTTATTGTGCCTCTCATTCTTTCGGAGTGTTTTTCAACAAAGTAATCTCGTTCCCCCATGTTACCGTGGTTACCTTTATTTGTTACCTCACAGTTTTATGGGAAAATCACCCAAACCATCAGAATGGATTCTTATTTTTAAGTATCCGTTAAATCAATCATTTATTCCTCAATGGAAATATAATAATAGAGTTATTTGTGAAAACGAAGTCATTAATGTATTGACCAGTTCTAATATTATCTCATACGGTGATGAATGGTCGCAAATTATTAATCATTTAGGCTTTACCATTTCTAAATGTTCATCATTTTCATTCACTCCCACTGTTTTCAGCCGGTTTATTCAATTAATATGCAAATCTCATTTTTCAGAACCAGTTATATTATCAGGCCCAACAGGATGTGGAAAAACATCAATGGTTCATTTTTTTGGTGAACTGGCAAATTTCAATATTGCAAATTCTTTCATTAAGATCCAATGTCATTCAGGAACAACGATTGATGATATTAAGAAACGTGTTGAGTCTTCTTTATTGAAATCCCCACATATGTATGTGTTTTTAGATGAAGTCAATACCAGTGAAAATTTATCATCTATTTGTGAATACATTTTACATTATAGACCAGATAATAATACTAAAGTATCTTTTATTGCAGCAATTAATCCGTTATCTAAACAATCACCAATATCCAAGGCTCTTTCATCTGTAGGAATTATCCAAGAGAGACACTTGTATAGTTCTAGTTTTCAAATTTTTTCCCAACAGCAAAAAATGAGTGTTTTTGATTCTGATTACAATGTTTTTCCTCTCCCAACTCGTCTTTCATTTTCGGTTATTGAATCAGATGCACAGCCATTTGATGATAATTCATCGAACGAATTACTCAAAGAAGAAGAGAATAGTCTTAGTTGTATCATTAACTCATTTTTTGATATGAATAATGACTTTTCCAACAAGTTTGAGGCACATAAATTGAAATACAAATCGGTGATAATCTCAGTTTTTAAATACATTTGGGATTTGTTAACAGATCGAACATCTCTAACATATAGGGATTTGAATAGAGTTCTCCATTATTGGGTTATATTGGAATACAAAATTGAAAAATCTCGTTACCAAGAAGACAAAATATTGGCTTCATTTTTAATTTCTATATATATGTGTATAATTTTAAAGTTTTCGAATAGGGTAAGTTTTTCTATTGATAAAAATAGTGAGGTTCATAAATACTATAAATCTTGCTTTACTGAATACCAAGAATATATTCATCAATCGAATGAAATGGAATTGAGTGAACAAAAGTGTTTTTTAAATTGGATAGATTCAATTCCAAAGTATCAATGGTGCAAAGAAATGAACAATTTGAAAGAATTCTCAATTCAGGGAGTATTGCCAAAATTGATACCAGCTCAAATATCTTCTGATGCAATGGGTGTAACAATTAATTTTAGAGATAAGTTATATCAGTTTTTTGAACTAGAAGTTTTAAATAGATTTAGATCAAAAATCCATATTCAAAATCTTTTTGATTGTTTTGCAATTTTCCGATGTGAAAAGTATTTAAATGAGCACATTATACCTTTTCATTCCGTTTATTATCATTTATTTTCATTAGATCTATCATATTTTGCAATGAAAAGATATAATGAACAGGTATTTCCAACATTATTTATTGGAATGCCAGGCACATCCAAAACACTTGCTATTGAGTTATTTTATAAATACAAAGCCAAAAAAGAGTTTTATTGTTCTACACATTTATGCTCAAAATCATCAGTATCAGATTGTTTGATATCTCATTTTTATGATTGTTTAAGAGCTGGGATTGTTTTGGACAAACAACACAAGAGAATGTGTTTTCTTGATGAATTGGGATTAGCCACTTGGAATAAATCAAAACCATTAAAGCCACTACATTATATTCTTGATCAAGGGTTAGACGTATGTTATTGTAATGTAGCAATTTTTACTGCTTCTGCGTCAAATTATCTTATTGATAGTGCTAACCAAAACAGATGTCTAATGATTTGCACAGATTCCCCATCTAGAGAAGAAATCATCAGTTCATTTTCATCATTTTTAATTAATAAAAGGAAATATAAGAAGAGGGTAGTATATAACGATAAAAAGATGAAATCCTTATGTGAAAGTAAGTTTTTATCAAGAGATAATTCTGTTGAAATATTTATTTCAGCTGTTTTTCCAAATTTCTTATCGAATGATTTTCCTATCCAATTATCGATTCGTCCCTTGTTTCGATTATTTAAACAGTATTTTAAAAAAGAAGTTTTCAACTATTATCATTGTCTTTCAAGTCTTCAATCATTGAATCCGTTAATTGATGATCATCAAACTCAAAAGTTTTTCCAAAGTTTTTCGAATAGTTTGAATACCATATTTTGCTCCCCAGAGGAACATTTTATAAATTTGCTCACCGAACAAAACTCAAATTGTTCTATATTAATAAAAACAAATGATATTGATAGTCAAATAAGGATCCCAAATCTAATTCACGAACATTTACCAACATATTCAGTTGTTAAGTTGTATTCCACCGATTTCTTGAATGAGTCAACAATATCTTCAGATAATGATTTACAGTGTCTTATTAAAATGATTAATTCTAGTTCATTCATAGTGTTTTGTTGTTATGGTAATCACCCATTTGCAGATTCTATACTTGATTTGCTTAACATCCAAAAACCTGATTTAAATGATATTGCTACTTTCTATCCAATAATTAGCCGTTTTGGATATTCAATTATTCTTAAAAATCCGAATTTTTCCAGTTTTCGATTTGTATTCATTGATAGTTCTCAAGATAAACCAATTTCCTCATCTGAAAGTCTTCCACTTCCTCTTCTTGACAGATTATTCCATGTTAAATATCCAACCAATGGTGAGTATGATTCAAAGTATTTGTTTTCATCGAAAGAACAACTGAAACATGTTTTTGAAATATACCGTCAAAATAAGTATTGTTTGAATACCGAATCAAAAGAACCATATCTTGTCAGTGTTAGAAATCCACAAGGTTTTTTGAATGCATTTGGTCGAGTCTCTCCAGATTATCGCATCAATAGGGGTAATTCAGAGAAGACAGAAACTAACCAAGAAAAAATAGTTTTTTTAACTATAGAAAATACCAAATATAATGATGTGGAGAGGATACTTTCTAGGTTTTATAACAGAGTATGTGCGATATTTATAAATCATCATGATTCTTGTTTTAATCCATCATTCAAGGATGAGCATGATTACTGTCCAATATATTCAAATCTTGATCAATTAGCAGATTCTCAAACTCATCGAAATAGAGCAATGATATTTACCAATTCTAAATTAACATTTGATTTGAAATTCTCTGGTTCTTTTAATTCTATATACGATGAGTTTATATCTAGTACTGAAAAGTTGAAGAGATTATTAGAAGATAATCGTAAGAGAGGAGATATTACCATTATTTTTTCCTCGAGATTCAATGCTGATAAACATTTGCAAATCATGTCTATTGTAGAAGATTTGGAACAACGAATTTATTTGTTGTTCTTTTCCCAAAACTCATATGGAAGTCGTTTACCAACGAGTTGTACAAAAAATCAAAATTGGCCAATCGTTTGGATTGAAGATGTATCAAAACAACCATTTTCAAACATTGATCATTTATCAATCATTCAGTATTTTGATGATAGAATTCAAACCAATTATGAGCTAGAAATTCAAAATATAGTATTCCAAAAATGGATATATAATGAATTACTTTATTATAAAAATGTTGGAAACATGAATAATGATGATCTCCAAGGTTTGATTAATAAAAATAATGATTATATGGGAAACCCAATGATTGAGAAATTATTAGCATACTTTAAAAAAAATATTTTAATCAAGAAACAGAAAAATAACCCTTTCAATGATTTTTTGAAAATACTAAATCAAGACCCTATTGATTATCGAGAAGGGTTTTTGTATGCTCTTTATGATGATCAGAAATCTAAAATGGACCAAAATCGACTTTTAATTAGGTTGTTCATCAATAATTTTCGCCACTTAAAGAATGATTCAGATGATTTTGATTTCATTATTTCCATTCTTAATGAATTTAAATCATTTTTTAGAACTATTGGAATATCACCATCATATTCTATTCATAAATTTGGTGATATCTATGAATGCATCTGTAGAAAAAATGAATATGAAGAATGCCCAGGATTTAGATCATATGATTTTCATTTGAAACCATTTATTTTCGGTTCATTTGTTGAATCAGGTTTACTTTGCCAAAAGATCAAAGAAAAGAACAGACAAGCATTCTCCCTAAACTATAAACCAATGAGTTTTAAAGAAATCTCATTCATAGTTGAATCGAATCCATTATATGCGAAATTAAACAGTATTCAACAGAATTCTATTGGTTTTAATTCAAATACCATCAATGATGTGAAAGAATATTTGAACTACTGTGTATATCGGTTTTCTCTTCCAAATAATATTAATGAATTATTAGATAAATTTGAGAATAGCACCAATGGTTGCAATGTCAGAAAATACTGGTCACTTCTTAATTACCAAGAACAAGTAATTCGAGATGAAAGGGATCAAAGTATACTCCCTGATAATGGCTTAATTGGTGATGTTCCTAAAAATGACTTTTGTGAAGCAGATTTACTTCCAGATTCATCATATCCTTTTATTGAATTGCCACCAGAATTTGAATTGAAACTTAGAGATATCCGTAATAGCTTTGAAATATTTGAGAAGCTTCATGAAATATTAACTAACCAACATGATCTTAAAAACCTTCCCTATTCAGAACTCTTCTTCACAGGACAAAAAAGCCTAATCTGTCATGTTATTCATTCAATTTTAAAGTCAGATAAAATTAATGAAGTTTTAATCAGGTTCTTAGGCTTTTTATTATATCCATTCTGCTATGATAAAACTTGTAGTTTTCGTGTGGAGTTTTCAAAATCAATTTTAAAGAGTATTAGAGAGCTAAAAAAAGACAATGATAATGAAATCACAGATTCAATGATTAATCAAGAAATTGTTGTTTTCATAAACATGTCAAAGAAATATAGCCGAATATTAATTCGAAATAAAGAAGATAAAAACCGAGGAAAGTCATATGAAATCTTCTCAACTAAAATTGATAATCCACCAAACAATGACTACCCAGCAAAACTATTTATTCCATATGCTTATTACCAAAGCGTCTTTTCAGAGAGGATAGAACTAAAAGTGTATAATCTTTTCCTTCGATATCCTTACTATAACATTTACGAGTCTCAGATCAACAATTATCTTTCATTTACTGAATCTGTATGTAACCTATTTGCATTTCATCCCAGTTTGATTTATCCGTTTTTCTCTATTGTGAAATCAAATGATATTCTTACCGATATTTATCCTGTGCCAATCAAATCATATTTTTTGGACACATTTGAGAAACATCGTGGGTTTTTAGTTTTCTTAGATCAATTTCATAACGAATGCCTCATAGATCAGTTAATGGAGTATTTTTCATTTAGAGATTCAATATTGAAAGACTTCTATGAAGAAACCGACTATTATACAATCCATGTGATGGAAAACCGATTCGATCTTGAATTTATCCTTTTCGAGTATATTCAAACAAATTCTCGTGATTTAAGCACAATTTTTAATTCGAAATTTAAAATGAAAAGAACAATATTTAATAAAAGTAACATTCTTGGTATCGAAAGCTCAAAATACCCTCTTACCAATCCACCATTAGGAGATGAAAAAATTCGAGAATTTTTAGTGACAGGGCTCAATAACATCAGTTTAACCAAAGGAGTGTTTCCCCCATTAAATGATCTCAAATCCGAAATCGAAATCTTTTTCCGATTAGTCACAGCAAACAAATTCGATAGTCCATACTTGAAATCCCAAATAATTCTCAATAATAAATTAGTTGAAATAATGAAATTTGACATGAGACCTTCAAATAAAGTTCCTTCTCCATTCAAAGGATCATCTCCTTTGCTTTCATCAATTAGGCAACAACATCTATTCTCAATCCTACAAAAGTTTGGATATCACATTGAATAGTGTTCTTATGTCAATTTGGTGCCTTTCGATAATTATCCATTTTTAAATAGAATTTGAAATATTCAATGATTAATGTCAATCCATACTATTGATCATTATCGATTATCATGAGAATAATCTACCCATAATTAAAACCAACTTATATTTATGTTTTGAGAAATGAAATATCTTCAAATTTATTAATCCATTCACTGATAATATCTATAGGGATTTGTTCAACAATATGAAACCTTGTTTTTCTTTTTCATTCTCTTCAATCAAAAAATACTTGACAAAACAGCATCATTATTGAGACCAAATGATCGACATAACATGTAAAATTCCCATAATTAAAAGTTTTCAAAGAGTAACCCTATTGAACGCTTTCTCGAAAAATGGCAATATGGTGTTTTTGTAGATGAATACTTTTTTCTGAAAATAATGAAATATTATTCAGAATTTTAAATACACTTGTCAGACAATTATTCTTAAATTGTGAGAAAACCTTGAGAATTGATATTCAATGATTATACATTGAATCACTTCCGTTCCCTTTAGAAAAATCCAAAACACAAGGGTAGAAATGGCTGATAGTTCTCTTTTAGTACAGATTGGAATGCAGTATGTATCAGAATGTATTGAAAGTAGTCCCTCTTTAAATAGTGATAGTATTATGAAAGAAATAGAAAACTATATAAACGGACAAATTAGCTATCAAGAGTGTGCAAATAAATCAATTGAAATACTGAAAACAAGCGCTCCTATTGAAAAATTACGGGAAATACTTGAGATATCTCCTGAACCAATTCCATCTGTGGATGAAGGGCCAGATTCTCAAGAAGATAACTCAAGAAAGCGAACAAAACCATGGACTAAATACGAAGATCAGCGATTAATAGCAGGAGTGCATAGATTTGGTAATGATAGTTGGGCTTTGGTATCAAACTTTATTGGGAACAATAGAACAAGAGCCCAATGTTCCCAAAGGTGGAATAGAGGGCTAGATCCAAAAATTTCAAAAGAACAATGGAGTTATGAAGATGATTTAGTACTTCTTCGTTTAGTTAGTATATATGGTGAAAGAGGATGGACCCATATTGCAGCAGGAATGGGTAACCGAAGTGATGTTCAATGTAGATATCACTATAAACAGCTTAAAAAAGACTCAAATTCAACTCAATTTAGTCTTAACTCACCAAAGGATATTGTAATAAACCCCATCAGTCCTGTGGCTCACAGTAATCAGGCATTCCCCAGTTATCCTGTTGCTTATCATCCAGAAGTCCACAACAAGAAAATAGTATCGAAATCCCAGGAACCACAGATATCTTCAAAGGACAGTGTTACATCCATCACCGAGAAAAAAGAAGAAAACTCGAACAAAAGTACTTTTTCGTTGCCTGACATTGATGCCAGCCTATTTACAGTGTCCTAGTTTTAGAAAAAAGACTTTGCATATGACCATAGCTTGTTAATAAATGTGCCTTGAGCATGATAAGTTTGAATTTCAGATAGTTGCTTCAGAGCTGATTTGCTAAGCGCTCTATTTAGCTCCGAAAAATGATGACAATCAGTTGATACTCTTTCGATTCGTGAAATATTAATGAAAACGTTAGCAATTGCATCATCGAAAAAGTCTAAATCATTTTTCATCTTTTGAGATACTTGATTTAAAGAGCTAATTCCAAAATTTTCACTATTTCTCTGATATTCAACAATAACCTCATTATTTGGAATTTTTGGTAAATTTGGAATAATAATTGGTATTTCTGGCACTATTTCAGGATCTTTCTCAATTTGTGGTATCTTATCTTCCTTTTTCTCGGGCGATTCTATCATTTCTTGAAAGATTTTCCTCCTTGTTACGAATGCCCTTTTTCCACTTTGTTCAATCTTAGCGGATCCGAATTTAGGCCCACTTGTATATATAGACTCGAAATATTGTTTACTTTTTTCAACAGTAATACTTTTTCTTTGTAGATCAGATCCATCGGCTGACATATGAAAAATACAATTATTCTTCCAAAAAACTTATTATCTCTGTTATGTTCACTGTGTATTGTCCATTTTTTTGCTGGTTTGTGCCCGAAATTGTATAAATAGATCTGTTGTTTTTCTTGAGCATTCTGAGTACATTGGAATCCATTTCACCTGAGTTCCTTTTGATCACAAGAACGGATGAGTTGGGTGGCATGAAAATAGAGAAATACAACTCGTTGTTATCATCGAAAGTGATAAATCTTTTTGCCTGGACTAATGATGAAACCTTTTCTTCAATTGAGGAATTCTTAAAATAATCGAACTTGATTCCAGATGTTGATCCTATTTTTAACTTTATATCGAGTAAGTTTTGGGGGCCACTTTCTTCTTTGAAAGGAACATGAATTACAGTCCTATATGATGCTGGTTTAACTTTTTTGGTTGTATCCTTTCGGATATTATCAAGCATTGCTGAAGTCAACTTATCAATATCAACAGATTTGGAATTTAAATTTAGAGAATTCCAACAAAACATATTTGATAAAAGAGTTTTGCTCAATGAATAATACTCTTTTGTTGCTGCTCCTTTTATCATTTTTGATTCAAAGGATGATGAGTTGGATATTCCTTGAACATAAACAGTATTACCAGTATTTCGGTTTAAATACGAAGCAATTATTATATCTCGAACAAAAGAAATTCCGCTTGGCGAAGAATACTTAAGAATCACTCCTTTCTGTATTAAATTAGCTTTGCTCTGGTTGACAATATTAATGAAAGGTTTCTTAACATTGTATGGAGAATACTTCACAATGTTTCCCTTCCATTTATTAATATAGCTCGATGTGGAAACCAATAGCTTGCTGTTATTCATACATACATTTATTGCATTTCCATTATTTTGGAAAACAGAAAATCGAGGAGACCTAGAAAAAGGTTCTACGTTTTCACTATGCTGCTTTAATGTGTGATTGGCACAATAAAAAGAGAAATTTGTTTGTCCTTCCTGTGATAATTCAAAAAACAAATAATAAACTGAATTTTGTTGAACATAATAGCCTTGATGATCATTATATCTCATCTCCTGATCTAAAAAGTTGCCAGATGTTTTTAATCTAAACAATTGAGCGGCATTCGAATTAGCAAGAGATAACGATGAATTGGAGGAAAAAGATATACGATATTGCCTTTCTGTAACATAACTACTGGTAAAATTAAAAACACCGCACTCCAAATTAGATTTATCAACAAAATCATGATCATAATACGAACTTTGAACATCGTCAATGGAATATACCATCCCAACAATAAATAGCATCATAAAAGAGATAAATAACACTTTAAACAAAGACTGATCGCTAGAAATCCGAATTTCATTTGAACTCTTTTTCTTGTTCTTCATAATAATGATGAGATTACCAAACAAGAGGAGAGAATCTAATCCATTAGCATAAAGTTAAATGGAATTATTTGCAGCATGTGACAGATATTTCCCATTATCCACATGTAGAATTGGTACCCTTCCATTTGTATTTGGAACGGAAGTCATTATAGCTATTTATTGTTGCTATATAGTATCCAGGTTCTTTATTACATCCATAATTGAAAAAAGAGTTGCATCAAAGGAAGCTCTAATGTTTTGGTTTTCCATTTTAATTTATTTTTGTAGTCATATCATGTTATTTGTGCTGCCATTGTACTTTTATGAGTTTTATGTAATTGAAAGATTTAACTACCAAACGAAAGTTTTTTGCTCATTCAGCTATGTAACCGTTTCTATGCAATCTATAAGGCTTTTGCAGCTGTTTGGTTCACCATTAGCCAAGTTTCTTTCTGTATTGTCTTGGGTTTTTCAAGCAGGATTGGCAATAATAATGGCAATACTTGTTTATTTTATCTATCTCCTCTCATATAGTGTTTTTGAAACCGAGAATAGCATCTATTTTGATCTCAACATTGTTTTTTCGTGGATGGAGTTTTTAACAAGGATTTTCTTTATTTTGGTTAATGTTATAACATTTGTATTCTCTCCTCAGATTAACAATGCGATCAGTTCAGTATTTACCACAATCATGAGAGTTAGTCTTTTTGTCAACTCTTTGTTTTTGTTTTTGTGGGAAGTATATATCTGGTTTGCAGGAGATAATGGAGTTTTCAAATTATGGTTATCAATGGATTTTGAAAATCGGGCATTTAGATTCCTAAATTTCACATTGTTGACAGAATGGATCCTTGATATTGTGCCAATCCTTGGATTAGCAGTATCTCTTTATTTGTCTCTTCAGATTGGAAAGGATCAATCAACAGATGAAAATATTCCAGTTGAAGAAGAAACAATTCATTCGGGTCTGATCTAAAAACTGCGTGTCATTTTTATGTTTGATATTTTTGTTTCGCAAAAAGAAACTAAACAAAGAATAGCTTTGAAAGGATGCCTCTCGTCACATTTTTCGTCGATTTTATCGAATTTGCAAGCTAAGAAGATAGAATTTTTTAAGCTCAATAAGCTGATTTCGATGAGTCCCTATTTTTCTATATTATCCCTTCCATTTAATGTTGTAGATGAATATTGCTCAACAAAATTGAACGAAATAAAGGATTATGGGCAATCAGCATTCATTTTCATTAGTATTAAGAAATTCTTCGAAACACCAGTGATTTTTAAGAATTCTATTTTGCAATACCTTGAATCGGATCAGGAATATGAAGATCTTTTTTATTTTTCTTTTATTCCATCTATATTTTGTGGTTTTCAAAGTGATTTGCATTGTGAGGTCTTCATGAATCTCATAAAAGATATCCCTGAAGAAACTGTATATAAAATGTGCCAATCATGCTTTCTTATTCCAGAATTCCTCAAAATTATTGACGATATGATTCTCTTATCTGGTGCTTGTTTTTCTTCAATAAGCAGTCAAGAAACAGCAAAACAGTTCCTTCAATCACTTTCTAATTTAGTCTTTTTTGAATTTTATGAGTTCCCTAGCATTGTAAATATGATTTTAAATATGCCTTTGGGGCTTAAGATCTTTATTAACTCATTTTTCTTAAAAGCAATTAAATTTCCCATATTATATGGACTATCCAATCCAGAAGATAGAGTATCAAGGAGTGCTGAAACATTTCTACTTTCTTTGTCAGCAGGGGTAGAAATTGCCAATTTCTTTGACACAATTAAAAGAGCTTCAAATAAACAACATTGTGAAAACCTACTATTCAACAAAATATCTCCAGTATATATTATGAATACATTTGATATATATATATTTCAAAAACTCACATACATTGCAGGATTTTCTCAGAACATGGGTACAAAACCAGATTTGTCCAAGCCTTTGCCATTGTATCGAATTTTTGAAAGTAATTCTGGTTTTGATATTAACATCGATTCTCAATCAACAAATCGTGTATTAGAGATATGTCCTGATATTCAGATTGATCCATTTGAGTTTTCAGTATCATCGGATCCCATGCAATTTATTAATGAATCATATTTTCGCTTTGGTATATATGAAAAAAATCTGGAGAAAAATATCATTTTTGAACTGGCTTCTTCAAATTCTCAAATACGAAATAGCTTTCTTTCAACTGAAAGAATTCCAGAAAAATTCCTAAATGAGATTAAAGATATAAGCTCTCTTCTTGGTCAACTAGCAAAATCATGTGATTCAATGATTAATATGTTCTGCAAAACTTCTAAATCGGTGAAATCCCTTCATAATCAGATTATTTTTGAGGTAATGCAATGTGAAATACCAAATAATGTTTATACTGATAGTGTGGCGGCATCAGAAATAATATCCAAAATTTTAGATGAAGCCAAAGCCATTTTGAGTGAGAAAAAGAGATCGATCGACATTGATAGTGTTTTGGTTTACTATTTTCAGAAATTAAACATCGAAACTTTCATTCAAGAACAAAAGGAAAAATTGAACATTGATATGAATGAACTTGACAAAGCAGATATTAAATTAATGAATGAAGATATGAGGTACCTTGAATACCAAACCATTATGGAAAACAAAGCTCTCTTTGAACCAATCATCAGAAAAATCAACATTGCATTCTCTGGCGTTCCATTTTCCCAGCTAATATCAAATCTTAAAACAATATATTACAATATACACCAAGCATTTAATGAAGCAAACCCTAAATGTCTCAAAGAATACGATGGGCAAATAATCTCGGCCAAAGTGTTATTATCATTAGCAAAACCAAAATACTTTATGTCAAGAATACTTTTCATTCACCAATTATATTTTTTGCCTTTAGAAGTAACCCATTTTACTTCAAATAACCTCTCCGAGATCGATCGATTTCGACCATTTTTCGATGTTGCTGTCATTATCAAAGAAAAATTATAAAACCATTATTTTCTACGATAGTTATGTTTATCTCCTCGAGATTGTTTTTTTGATTCGGAAAATTCGAATCTTACGACTAATTTTTCTAGCATATCTAATCTTTCATCAATCTCTTTCGTCATTTCATCAAATGTTTCGTTGAAATGTCGCTCAAAGCGAAAAATAGAATCAGTTAAATCTCTAAAAGAACTCATTTGTAAAGTAAAAGTGCCAAATGCTCTTGTTGCTTCAGTTTTTGTTCTTCATAAAATCCCAAGAAGATCCGAATATTAATAAAGAAAACAATGATAGAATCGGATTGGCAGAGAATCTGAATAAGGTTGGTGAACAAAATCCACATGATCCAAATCAACAAAATCCCAATCAACAAAATCCACACGATCCAAATCAACATAATCCCAATCAACAAAATCCACATGATCCAAATCAACATAATCCTAATCAGCATAATCAACATAATCCACATGATCCAAATCAACATAATCCACATGATCCTAATCAGCATAATCCACATGATCCAAATCAACATAATCCCAATCAACAAAATCCACACGATCCAAATCAACATAATCCCAATCAACAAAATCCACATGATCCAAATCAACAAAATCCACATGATCCAAATCAGCATAATCCACACGATCCAAATCAACAAAATCCACATGATCCCAATCAACAAAATCCACATGATCCCAATCAACAAAATCCACATGATCCCAATCAACAAAATCCACACGATCCAAATCAACATAATCCACATGATCCTAATCAGCATAATCCACATGATCCAAATCAACATAATCCCAATCAACAAAATCCACACGATCCAAATCAACATAATCCACATGATCCTAATCAGCATAATCCACATGATCCAAATCAACATAATCCCAATCAACAAAATCCACATGATCCCAATCAACAAAATCCACATGATCCAAATCAGCATAATCCACACGATCCAAATCAACAAAATCCACATGATCCCAATCAACAAAATCCACATGATCCTAATCAACAAAATCCACACGATCCAAATCAACAAGAACCTCAAGCACCAGCTAAGCAGTCAGAATCTCCAAAAACAAAGGCACAAAAGCTCATCCAAGCGCAAGGTTCTAAGAAGCCCTCTACATCCTCCACTCTCCCAATGTTCTTTGTCATCATATTTGTAGTGGCTATTTCTGGTTTCTTCTTCTTAAAGCGCTCCAGAAGGCGCTTACCAGTATCTACACTGGAAGAAAGTGTCCCGTTTAAGTTTTCAATGCAAACAGATCAGGCTCATGAAGACCTATCCAAACACGGGTTCAGTCCAATTTGACTTTTCTAAATCAGAACGATAATTTCTTACACAACCCCACTTTTTCTGACAGTGTTTTCGGTCGAATGGAAACGATTGTTTCTAGACTACCATTTGAACAACATAATTATAGATTTAAGAAGCTTATTGGTCTTGGTACATTTTCCTTTGTTATTGAAGTTGAGAGCATTCAGTATATGACGGTATTTGCTGCCAAGTTCTCAATATGTGATGACTCTGTTTTAAATTCTGAAGGCGATTTGGTTGATGCAGAGCTTGCTGCCTTAGTTTCTCTGGATCATCCAAATATAATTAAGGTATACAACTACTTTTTCATGGAAAATTTTTTGGTACTCGTGTTGGACTATTGCCCAGGAGGAACTTTATTAGATTTAGTTACTCGCAAAGAAACAGAAAGGTTGCCTTTGCCAGATTGCTTTGTGCAGGTAGTGAGAGCACTTGAATATTGTCACAGTTTGTCAATATCACATAGGGATATTAAGCCATCAAATATATTTATCGATCCTTATGGCAGAGTTCAGCTTGCTGATTTTGGTCTATGCGTAATTCACAAGTATCATGAAGGACAATTGCTACCTTGTGGGTCAATATTCTTTGCAGCTCCAGAGATGTTTTCGAATAGTACATACGATCCTTTTAAGGCAGATGTTTACTCACTCGGAGTGACGTTTTACCAAGTAGCCAGCGGTGTTCCGCATTGCAATGAACAGCTTTTTAAGCCACTAACAGATAGCAGCATATTGTTTCCAAATAATATACCTCCTCGTCTTCAATCACTTATACTCAGAATGACGGACCGTGATCCTCAAAAACGACCTTCAATGAGCGAAATCCTGTATGATCCATTTTTCCAAAAACATAAGATTAGGCCACCGTTTTTCTCAATAAGAAAAGCATCATCATCAAGATCTCATACTATGCTTTCCGCCCTTGCCGAAGGTATTGATGAGAATGATCAGCCTAGAAAACTAATGTCTCATTGTTTTAAGCCCCTTCTTAAACCCTCATTGTCTACCAACTCAAAGAGAGTTGCAGTGAAATCAATGGTATTTAAGTGTGCCACTTTTTATACTGATGCTCAGATTGAGAAGGTTATATAGACCGATAGGGATACGATAATGTAAATATGTTAGAACTTGATGAGCTTTTTTTTTGTAACCTTTTTTGTTTTTTCAACATTCTCTGCTAAAAAAGATAAAAAGAAGGAAGAAGTGAAAAAAAAAATAGATGAGATTATTGAAGAAGATGAAATCGATGAAGAAGTGTTTTCGAAATCCAAGAAGAATAAAAGAACTAACTCTGACCAAGATGATAATACTGAAAAATCTTCTAGTTCTGTGTCACAAAAAAAGAAGAAAAAGAATGAAATACTCGATCAAGATGACGATGATGAAAAAGCTCTTGAATCTTGGAGAAGTAAAAAGAAAAACAAAAATGGGTCTGAAAATAAAACTACGAAGAAAAATAAGAATGACGAAGTAATAAATCCAAAGAAAAAGAAGAAAATTGTTGATGATGATATAGAAGATTCTATTGATGATACTCCAAAAACAAAGAAAAAAAAGCCTGAGAAACAAAAAGATGATGACGAGGACATTGAAGAGGATGATATTGAGGTAAAAGAGAAGAAAAAAACTAAATCAACAGTACAAAAGATCAAAGATTTCGAGAATGACGATGAACTTGATGATGAGGATATCATACCATCAAAAAATGGCATCTCATCTTCTCAAGGTAATGATTTGTTTAGTGAAAGATATACGCTTATTCAAACTGAGATGGTTACTTCAAATGTTTTTACTATGTTTGAAGAAACTATTAGCATTGTTTCTACACCCGAAATGACAACAGTAGTTTTTACTCCCGAAATGACAACAGTAGTTTTTACTCCCGAAATGACCACTGTTATTTCTACACCCGAAATGACAACAGTTATTTGTACACCAGAAATGACAACATTTATTTCTACACCAGAAATGACCACTGTTGTTTCTACACCCGAAATAACAACAATTATTTCTACACCAGAAATGACCACTGTTGTTTCTACACCCGAAATAACAACAATTATTTCTACACCCGAAATGACCACTGTTATTTCTACACCCGAAATGACAACATTAATTTATACACCCGAAATGACAGCAATTATTTGTACACCAGAAATAACAACAATTATTTCTACACCCGATATGACCACTGTTGTTTCTACACCAGAAATGACAACAGTTATTTGTACACCAGAAATGACCACTGTTGTTTCTACACCCGAAATAACAACAATTATTTCTACACCAGAAATAACAACAATTATATCTACACCAGAAATGACAACATTTATCTCAACACCAGAAAAAACAGAGACTATTAATTCCCCCAATGCTATGTCAACTACAAGACTGGAATTTACTACATATTCATTATCTTATGATAATCCTTTCTCAAATCAATACCATCATAGAACTCCCAAAAGGATAACGATTGATGAAAATGATGAGAATGGTGATAACTTTGATACAAAACCAACCATTACCAATGCTCCATTATCCATCAAACCTCCAAAGAAGACCATTAAGCCAAGGATTATAAAAAAGATAACGAATGATGATGAGTTGTGTACATCAATTAGCTGCAATATGTTAAAAGTTAGTAGAATAGTTCCAGGATCTGGATCTGTTTTTGGTGGAACAGATGTATATGTTATTTTTTCTGAGCTTCCAAAAGGACTGAAAAAGATCGCTGCAAAGTTCGGTAATAATATTACTGATTGTAGTTTGGTTTCAGATCAAAAATTCATATGTATTTCACCGTCTAATGACCAATTAGGTTTCACAAAAGTATATTTCTCTATGAATGGAAAAGATTGGGCCTTTGGTGGAGCTCTTTTCCAATATATAGACGATAATGAACAGTTTTCCATATTTGGATGTTTTACTGTTTTGGCAACCTGTTTATGTTCGATTCTCATTTGCTTTTTGGTATATAGAAAATGTGAGAGTATATCATGGAACATACATAAGGCAATATGATACTTTACTTATACGCAAGTGGGAGAATTGAGAACATTGAAAACTGATGTTTGCTTGGGTTTCTCCTGTTTTTGATATCCTTTAAACTCTCTGTGCATTGTAGACTCGAGAGTATCGCCTGTTGGGAATTGAGCAAATGGACAAGACCTCTCTCCTGCTGGTTTGCATGTCTTTGCCCTAGTATTAGCTGTTACTTGGAGTTTCTCATTTAATGTTTCTCTGGTCATTGCTGATGATGCAATTGGCGGAGGATTTTGGTGCTTAACCTCCTTTTTGGCACAGAATAAATGATCTTCTTGTGCAATTGCCCTTAATAGCTTTGGGGTGGTATCTCTTTTAGCGGGTATCGATGCCATAACATTAGCTCTGCTCATATGTATTGATAATAAATGTAAAACATCTGTAAAATCTCCAGTATCATGATCAATAATTGACTTAATGCTATCGTGGAATTGTTGTTTTGTAATATCCTTGGCAAATCTCTCAGATATATTAGATGAAGGCGCATCGCTTTTCTCATTATTGGATTCAAGTATCTCTATGAGAAACCGTGTAAACTTGGCTCTAATCTTGGGTTTCTGTTTGGCTACCCACTCTGTTATTGTCTTAAAATGCATATCTTTAATAGTTTGGCGAATAAGGCTAATCTCTTCATCAGTGGCGACAAGCTCTTGCCTGTCAATAAGTGCCATTCCAGTCTTCATTTAAATATACGTTAATATTTTCCCTTTGTTTTTCCCATCTAAAAATTGTTTATTTAATCGTTAAAATGTAAAGCAGAAAGCCCTGTTTTGGAGGCCTGAGTCCGAACTGGGGAGAGAATAGAGGAGGGGCTTCACAAAAAGCAGTATTCAAGAAAACATACTTCATTTCTTTGGGGGATGTTGGAACATTGTTTGGTGCAAAACTACAACCAAAAACAAAGCACTGTGTCATTGAAGCACCCTTTCCGTAGCTGAAGTAAGAGTGTAAGTTATCAACATAGATATTATTTGAATGAAGAATTATAGAGCTTCCATAGTCATGAGAAAAACCCCAGTCTGTGCCCATTACTGTGTGATTAATATGGTTGGAAAACTCTGCAATCCCATTTGCGTTTTCAACTCTATAAACAGCACCCATCTTGTTATGGCAAATGGAATTGTATCTGCATTCATGGTATGTTTGAATAAAATCAAGCATTGTGTGACTAGATGTTAAACAATATGTCATATTGCAGAGTGTGATGTTGCATGATCCATAATACTGATCAACAACATATAAAGATCCTTCATAATTAGGGGGGCATCTTGTTATAGAATTCATTTCAAACATTCTTTTTGAACCAGAACTTGAAGTGCAAAAGTAAGTCATCCCTGTCCCCGTACTGTATGTGAACCCAAAACAGTTTTTACGAAATTCTCCTTGCATATTACCTGATGTATATATCCCTCCACCATATTGAGCAACACATCGATAAAAAACTGTTGACAAAACAGAAATCATATTAATATTATTTGTCACACTTATTGCCCCACCATTAGAACTAGTTGAAAGCGAATAAAAGCCACACAAGTTAACAAAAAAAGATACTGTTTGGGAACAACTTGGAGATATTCGGGATAAAGAAGAGCCTGTGTAGTTACAACAATCCATTTGTGAGAAAAACCGATGTTTCGAAAAATGTTTTATTTTTCTACCAGGGAGACAAAAATGGGAGGAATATGATGATGTTATTGGGTTTTATGAAGAATTGTATGGCATTAGTCTTGAAGACACAATCATTGATATTGTGAATATAAACACTGTATGTAATTGCAGATGGTTGACTCAATTGTGGATTAATTTGTGTAATCACATAGTTTCCGTTGGATATTGAAGCCTCGTCATATATACAATCAATAAATGTCCCTGTTCCAGAGATACGAACCCTATTTGATGTCAAAGGGCCGGAATTGGCTGCAAAAACGATATTAGAGAATTGTGCATTAGTTTAGATATATTAGGGCCCATGATACAGAATTATTCACAATATTGATATAGCTAAGCGATACTTGTGCAGGAACACTATACATTCCAAATATAAACTCTGAATATCTATGATTTGCTACATTAAAAAACCTAGATGGATTAACAACACTAGCTGAATGGAAAATGTGACCACAATGATGGTTGGCATTTGTATGAGAAGCATTAACATAATCAGATTGTTGGGTTCCATACATATGAATAAGAACGATATTTGCGCAAGCATCTGCCATTTCATGGCAGAAATACGCTGAAACATAAAAAAAGGAACTAATACTACTTAAAAGTGAGATTCCCGAATACTCTGGAGCCGAACAATAGCTAATATCACATTTTTCTACAGATGAATTTGAAGATAGTTTATCACAATATATTGCTGCGTGATACTTGGTGGCCGAGACTTTATAAAATTTGCACATTTCACATCTGAAGCAAGATCCAGTTCCTCCAACACAAATGGCACCTCCATTATTTGATCCGCTAATAGTATTAAACAAACAACACAAGACAAAGTAACAGCTTCCTGTAACAAGAACTTGAGCTTCAATTGTATACATTGAACAATTTCTGATAAATATCTTTAATTATTCAAATTAACAGAACTGTGAACAATTGTTTGAACAATATGGCTTGAATCACAAAAGAAGGAAAATAATAATTGAAATCCAATTGATTCTGTTGTCCTTGTATGGAGATGTGATTTCTAATGTTCCAGGTCCCCAACAACTGGCAGTGTTGACAAGATCAAACTCATTGGGACTTGAATAGGTATTGTATATATTATTGGTTGTGGAACATCCAGAAAATATTGCGGAATTGTATGGGATTTCGAAGGAGCAATAAGAAAATGATGCTGAGCCTGATGATCCGCTAAACATTTGGGCTTGAGTAATGTTTCGAAACACTGAATTGAATATTGATAAATGATGAGATGTTGCATAGGCTAACCATGATGAAACAGGAGAGTTGAAATGATTTATGATATTGAAATGCGAAAAAGAAAATGACGATGGAGAGATCGAACTATGAAATCTTAAAAAACCAGGGCCTGTTGATTCGAATATGATAAAATATTTGCCAACACAGGTGTTTTCCGCATTTCCAAAGTTGATTCCAGCAGAAAGATCGTTGCAAAAAGATTTTGATATGTTATTATTCCAATACATTGTGTTTTTCCTTCCATATAATGCAGAAGCAGCGCCTGATGGCTTGGGATTGAATTCGCTTGAAAAATTCATGTGAGTACGTGAGTATGTACCAAAATAATGACCGTTAAGAAAAAAACCAGGGCATCGATATGCCTCACAATCATAAAAGCATATGGTCCTTGTCACAAATGAAAAAGCTTTTTCGCAATTAATGCCACCTCCATGATCAGAGTTCTTACATCGGTCAAAAGCAGAATTGAACATTGTGAAATTACTATTTACATTGGAAAAATAGATTGCTCCAGATACTCTGCACAATGAAAATATGGTTCCAACAATCTGAAATGATCCGATTTCAGAGAACACAAGACGAAAAGATGTAAAAACAGATGTAACAACTGGCATAAAATATTTAATTTCAGTTTTTTACATGGTAAGAATTCTCTCAGCGAATATGAAGAATTATCATTTCTTTCATCATCAATATATCCATCTCATCATGAATATATGCGAAACAATGAGGGAATATAGATTTGCCAATCAGATAGAATTCCAGAGCATCAAGTGTTTTGCCTCATATTTGAGTTTGCTTCAATTCTGAGAAGAATACCAAATCATTTGAGGTATTACACTCAATGTTTCTCCTTGTCACATTAAGTTTGATCTCAACTTGATATGGTAATACATAGTATCCAACAAAACAATGGCTTTCGATTCAAATAGTTTTTTCCAAATCTGTTTTTGCTAATACATAGAACAATCAGTTGTGATACAAATCTCATATGTGACATATCAACAAAAAATTGCGAAATTCGCTATTTCATTCCAATAATGTATCAATACATAACACAATCAAATGTTCTTATGATTTTTCGTGGCCAATTCAATCAATAAATATCTTCTCAAAGGTGTTTAACTTATAAATTAGGTTTTTGATGGACTCAAACAGATGAGCCTCAAGTTCCGGGTTTAAAGTGCTTTTGCAGAAAAATTTTTCTAGTAAATTCCTGAGCTTCTATGAAGCATTTTCTTTCAAAAACTTCTGAACAAAATTTTGCGATTATGGCAAGGATTTATTGGAATATTATATATAGGAATTCATACATCCTATATATAATCGAAAAATCCGATATATTTCTATCTAGTGAAAAAGGTAAAAAGCTGGCTTTTTTAGATTTTATTAGTATTTATATCAAAGAATCATGAATAAAATCTGATTGGAGTTCTTCTGAAGATTCTGCTGAGGACCTACAAACTACTATAGTTATAGAAATGAGGGTGATAAGAGATATTCCTACGACCATGATAGCCATTGATGGTTTGCCTTTTAAGTATTTGAGAATTGATTTGTCTTGTTCAGAGGGCCTATTTGATTCAATAATCATGGGAATTGGGGTTGGAAACAGTGTCAATTCTGGTGAAATTACTGGAGATGGTTGAATTGTTCGATCAACTGTTGGATTTAAGGTGGTATCTGGAGTTAAATCGTTGGTTCTTGATTCGGTCAATTCAGGTGTTTCATTTGAAGTGATTTCAGGAGTATTGAATGGAGAAAAAACTGGTGTTTCTTCCAATGACGGAATTAAAGTTGGCTTTGGAGAAAACGTAATATCAGCTAGACAATAATATGTGTTGAAGTATGTATACTCATGTTTGTTATGATAAGTTAATGTAACATTTTGCGTATAAACACCAGTTCCTAAAATAGTCCCTGTATGATGGATGTAACAGAATCTAATTCTGTGGACTGCTTTATCTTCTGTTCCAAATAAAATGTTATTGTTATTAGAGAATATACTATACTCAAATGTGAAATCTGCTGCATCATCACCATAAACACCTCCAAGACGACCTGGATTGCTATTACTGATGTAGTTCATGTAGGAAAAGTTACCAATTCCTGCAGAAACAAATATGCAAATATAGGTTGCGGCATAATTTTTAGAGAATGTGCATCGCAAACTCTCAAAACCAAGAGTAAAGAACACACCTAAACCAGAAGCGTGTGAGGCATGATTATTTGAGATATTTGTATCATATAGAGTTTGATGTCCTCCTGAAATATGAAGTGGATAACACTCAGTTAGCTTTTCTGAACAGTTGTTAATGGAAATGAATGAATTCTTTAAAATGTTGTATACTCTTATATATGCAAATTTTGCTTCATATGCATTACACAATGTAGCACATACTCTTTCCAATGAACAATTTGTAACAGCAGCAAAAACTGCCCCACCCCAAAAAGTTGTAGCAACACTACATCTGGTAAACATTGATTCATAAATTATCAGACTTGTGTTCACATTGAGAAAAATTACACCTCCATGTGAATTAAAAGAAGAAAACCGAACAAAGTTACAATCTTCAATGACTGTGTTTGTTTGAGAATCATAAGATCTTCCACTATCAATATTCTCTCTCACACAATTCATGAGCAATGCCAATGATTTTTGATGTGATAAATTCAACGAGTATTGTTCACTTGTACCAAATTGTGATCCATACATTAGTATGGAACTAAAAACCAACAAAATCGCAATTGTTCTCAATAATTCATATGCAAAAAACATTCTATTTGAATTAAAATTGCGTCCTACAATGCCACATGATAGGCGAGATACATGGTTAAGATCAAAATCATGGATAGAATTGCAAACTGATTCTTTGTGCAACATTAAAAAATGAAGTAACTACAACAACAGGATTAGCTCTCAAAATTATCCATTTTTCTTTGAATAATTGAACTCTGATGTTATCATATTTATATGATTTATTCAACTGAAGTTGTTCAGAAAAATACCCTCAATAATAAACTCTGAAAATCCATCTTTTGTTGTCATTAGCCATTGATTCTGATCTGTTGAATTTCAAAGGAAAGCCTGTCACAATCACAAATATGGTATACAACACTATTGATATTCCATTAAATAGAAGTCAGTAATAAATCTCAAGATAAATTGGGTCGAAACAACAAATATTTAATGGACATTATTTTTTAAACAATATTTTTTGTGGAAGAGTCAAATTATGTATATTTTAATGTTCCTTATTAGTTGTTAAGCTAATTAAGGTCCCTCGTTTATCATTTATTAACATAATCTCAAAAATGATAATAATAATCTGAAATATTAAAGTTTGAATTTTTCACGTCAAATTACTCACCGATCATGAAAAATAGACTTATTATATACAAATACGTTCTAAATATCCCTTAAAAATGAGTTGTGCACCTACCATCAAAAACAACTCCCAAAATGTCCCTTCTTTCCTCTAAATCATGATAATTCCTGATTTTGGATTTGCTGGAAGAACAATGCAAAAAAATTTCATCAAAAATTTTATGGAAAGGATTATTAAAGTTGCTTGTGTTGGAGACAGTATAACTAAAGGAATGGGAAAGAAACATCCTCAATCTTATCCTAATCAGCTTGGTAAATCTTTGGGTCCCAGATATGAAGTAATCAATTTTGGTATTGGAAGTAGGACTGTTTTGTCAAAGGGTGATTTCCCATATATCAATGAAAAAGACTATAAAAAGGCTAAAAAGTACTCTCCAGATATACTAATCATTATGTTAGGTACCAATGATACCAAATCTTTTAATTGGCAGTACGGAAGCGAATTTGAACATGATTTTCGCTCAATTATAATGGACTTAAAATCATCAATGAGTGAAAATGGTAGAATTTTCTTCATGATCCCACCACCAATTTTTAAGGAAGTTTGGTCTATGTCGGATTCGATCCTTGTGAATGAAATCACGCCAATAATAAACCAAGTGGCCCAAGAGAACAAATCAATGGTCATTGACTTGCACCAGCATTTTCTTGGTAAAAATTCTCTGTTTCCTGATGGCGTTCATCCGAATGAAGAGGGTCTTAGTGAGATTGCTTCTTATGTCATTAATTTTATCCAATAAATATTTTATGATATATTTCTTTCTTTCCTGTTGTTTTTGTGTGAATTATACGAACTCTCAAGTATTTCAGGTATACGGGGTTTATAATTTCTTTGATTCTCATTTTTGGGGTTGTGTTTCCAACGGATATGGTGGAGCAATTCTAATTGAACATGAAAGCTCATATTGCAACATTTCTCGCTGCAATATTTACAAATGTGTGAGTGTTGGTGTTGATAATAGGGCAGGAGGTATATGTATTTTAAATGCCTTTTCTGTTTCGATGTCATTTTCTTGCTTTGCTCAATGTTCTGCCCCATGGGGTGCGAGTTTTGTTATATTTGCGCACGATAATCCTATTAAGATCAACGCTGTATATTATATTACTGAACAGCTCTCAACTTCTGAGCAACATGGTGCATGCCCAGGTGGACTAGATTCCCTAGTTTTCCATAATAATAATTGTTCAAAAACGTATAGCCCTGTTTATGCAGGGGGATTTTTCTTCCTTGGATCGCCTCTTAATCCTTATTGCAGGTATTGTCAGGTTTGCGATAATAGAATTGCGGGGTTTTTAGCTGTTTTTGTACAAGTTGCATCGATCGAGTTTTCTCATTGGAATGTTGTAAATAATAGCATATCATTAGGAAACTCATTTCTTGGTACATTAGGTGGATGGGTTTCTTTTCATAACAGAAACACTCAAGTGGTTTTAAATCATTTTGTTTTGATTCGGAACAATATGGCTGGAAAAGCTATTGGTAACCCGTCATCTTCATCCTCAATGGTTTTTAATTATTGTGTATTAGATAATGCCTTTGATTCTGTTTTCTTTGAGAAATGTTCGATGAACTTTTGTAATATGGACACCACCACATCAACATCTTTCTATATAGTTTTCTCGACAAATTTATGCCAAGGAATTGTATCTTTGCCTTATAGCAAATCAAATAAGTACATGGAAAATGTTCTTAGATCAATGAAAGTATTGTTGTTATTCATAAACCCGCTGTTCTAATGAAGATTGGATTATTAGTTTAACTATAATCTATTTTATATTAATGAGTCTAGTAATCAGATCCCATTACACTTGTTGCTTTTTTCGAGAATCTCAGAAATACAATAATGAAAAGGATTATTATCAATAGTGAGCCACTTAGGGCCACAATAACTATAGATTTATCAATATATTGACTTCAATGCACTGTTATATGATAGAATGCATCTATCACAATACAAATGTTTTGTTTCAAAAATACCCAAGCTTAATATTTATGTTGCAGTGTTTCTCGACATATTTGAGCTTTTGATTGACTGGTTCTATATGAAAAGTAGCATTAGTAAATACCATTATCAACTTTTATCCAATGAAAAATTGATTAAAAATCGTTATAATTGTGATTTTTAATATGGATATATAGATTACCCATTATTGGTTCATCAAAAGCAAACACATTTCATTTTTCATTTGAATGAACTCATGATTCCCACTGTTGCACTACCTGAACACCCAGTATTAATAAAAGAATTTAAAGCATGGAATGAAAAACCGAAAGATTTCGATTTATTCAAGAACATTTAACTCCACAATTCCCATGAAAAGAAGAGCGACGGAAAATAATAATTGTCGTTAATAAATGCTGAAGAATGAATGTCATAAAAACGGTCATTAATAAAAGGCTCATTATTGCTTTCCATTGATAGTATTTGATATTGCAAATATTCCTGATACCTTATTCTTATTGTCATTGAAAACAAACATAATCAAAGGGCTTCAAAAACAATTGATAACAATTCTCAAGCAATTAATTTGATTTTTTTGAATTCAATAGCTGCAATGTTCTCAACAATTAAAATGCATTGAGAGAGAATGATACTAAAATTTGAAATGAAATGATTTCATCAGTGATAGAATCACAATTTTAATTTTAAATTCTGGATGGTTATAATTTCTTTTTGATTAAGTAAGAATATGGTTTTTTTATGGCTTTGTTTTTAGATTGAAGAAAAATAATATTTTCAATATTCATAAGTTTTGTGTTTCCTTATGAATTGGCAAATATTCAAAGAAACATGGAAAATATAAAAAATCAGTGGTTTAATTTTAGTCATTCATTGCCAAGACTCAATAAGTAAAATACCAAATCCAAAAATAATCTCAATTCCTCTTTTCTTTTGTGACAGAAATGAACACTTCTTGGGCCAATCCTCATCATATGTTCGATACGGTGTGGAACTCAGTGTTTCTGAGGGCCATGGGATTGGCAAAGGTGGATCTATTGGAGGAGGGATTGTTGGGTAATCTGGATCAAAAGGAGGGGGATCAATGGGCTGTTCTGTTGCTGGAGGGAGACAACCTTCACATGTTGGTTCAAGTGTTGGAGCTAATGTGGGAATGAATGGGCAATAAAATGTTGAATAATGGGATAGAGACATAATTGAAACAAATGGGTTGGAATTATTCGATAAAAAAATAACAACCCCTGTTGTTGTAACATCACTATGATCAACAATACAATTATAAAGGATTGTTTTTGATTCTTCATAATAAGGGTCTTCATAGTTATAAAAAAGACATTTTGTGTTTTGACTGAATACAGAATTATCAATTGTCAGGATCCCATAGGTATTATGCAATACTCCTTCGAAATCACTATCACATTCATTTCCAACAAAATTGTGATAACTTATTGTGTCATTGAAGGAAGAGAAAAAAATACATCCATAATTGGCTTTGTTGTTGATAATTGAACAAAAGCAGAAACTACAAGAAATAGGGGCTTGAAAGAGGATTGATGGATAACTTAGGGCTTGATTATTTGAAATATTTGAGTTTTTCAGCGTTTGCGTTCCTCCTGTATAGTATATAGAATAAGATGATGTTCTCGACATTCCACAATGAGAAATCGAAAAAAAATCTGAATACTGAGTTGAAATTGAAGACAGAATTGTTGTCATAAAACTTCCTACATGATTTGATTCACAACCAAAGGCACAGATTCTTGTTCCAGAAAACAGATCAGGTTGATAAAAATAGTTTTCATAATATATCGCACCTCCTCCCAACACTTGGCCGTTATTCACATCATTATTCACTCTGCAATCTGCAAAAGTTGTATCTCCAATGATCAAAGAAATCGGTCCATTGTCCTCAATAGTCTGAATACAAATAACACCACCTACCCCATCAAACATAAGCGTCCTCTGAAATAAACAATCACTAATAATAATTGATCCCTGAACAAAATTATATGATCTTCCACTAGGAATATTTTGATTGATACATTCTGTTGATAAAAGCACCATTTTATTTATCAAAAGACATGTCCAGAACAGCTTAATGGCATTACTCATGTGGATATTTCAATCAGAATTTTCTAAACTGGGGTAGTTTTTTGAAAGAAATTCTTGATTTCTCGTTTGGTTGTTATTGGGTTAATTTTATATTAACTGACATATTAATCTTCAAATGACTTTAAAATCGCTTAAACCTCAGATACGCCGAAATGTAGAAGAAAAATGTGTTGTAATATGATTTTTATCTTTTTTGTTTTTTCGAAGTCTTCTTGTATTAATGAGAAGATTTCAGTTGGAAGGTCTTATGAAAGCAACAGTTTCAACATTTTTGATTGCTTTTTTACTCGTTTACACAGCTTTAATGGTAATGGCGGTGTGATCTTTTGTTCAGCCTCAGGATACTCGTTAGATTTAGAAAGAAGTATGTTTTTCTCGTGTTCATCAAGTGGAAGAGGGGGATCGGTGTATTTTTCATCCTCAAATTCAAAAATTCTAATGATTTGCTCCAATCAATGCATAGCTCAAGGCGACGCTCACTTTGCTTTGATACTACTATCACAAAATGGGCATTTTAACTTTTCATCAATTAATAATTGCACATATAATCTTAGAGATGTAACTCTATGGCCTTGGGGAGGGTCTCAAACCCTTGAAAGTAGTAATATATCCAAAAATACATGCAGACTTGCATCATCATTATTGGTTCATTCCCCGATAAGCTTTTCAATTTCCAGATTCACCATATATGGAAATCAAGCCACACAATCCCAATGTATATGGCTTTATGCAAATAGTGGAACAATTAGTTTTTCTAATATTGTTAATAACAATAGTCCTAATGGGAAAGGTGTGATATACACTGATTCTGCATCTTCATATACAATCGAGTATTGTATATTTCATGGTAATTCTGATTCTCTTTTCTTTTCCGAAGTTGGATCATCATTAACTATAAGGAACAACTATATTCACCATAGTTCATATACCGATTCTGCAAATAATAATTCAATTTTATTAGTTAAAGAATATCCACTTGAGCATTTCAGGTCATTCTATTGTAACCAATTCTCAGAAGGATTAACATTCCATATCCAAGGAAAGAATCACTATTTCTCTGTATTTATGATAGCAGTTTCTTCATTAATGTTGAGCTAAAAAAAGAATGAAATGAAATTTCAATGTTTTCTGATATGATCTGGATTGTGTTTTAGGGAATAAACCACAAATATAAGGGTTAATAAATATTTCTGTCGGAGTATTCGGCACATTATTTGATAAAAAAGCACAGTTGAAAACAGAGGATTCAGATCTCGTGCTTTTACCTCCATAGCTGAATGTTTTAAAAGGATTATTTACGAAAACACACCTGAAATAAAGAGCTGTGGCAGAACTAAAATCATGTGAAAAAGTCCATTGGGTTCCTATGATAAAGTTAGAGACAAAGTTGGAATAGTTGAAGAACCCAGTGTTTCCAACTATTCTATGAATAACACCAGCCCCATTTTCAGCTACAGTATTAAAAGAACATAGGAAATTAATATCCATAAAATGATAAACAGTATGCTGAGATAATTTGCAGTGTGAACAATTAGAATTTTTCAATTCAATTTTACCATTTTCGAATTGTGCAACATAATATATCCCCTCACAATTGTTTGGACACTTAGAAATGGAATTAAATCCAAAATTAACAACAGTAGTTGCTTCTCCAGATGTTTGAACTGTAGTCATCTGCCCACTCGTAACAAAATCGAAAAGAAAACAATTATATGCAAACGCTCCGTTCGAAATACCAGCAGCATAAATACACCCAGCTGTCGGCGCACTGCAATTAGCAAAAAAACTATATGCTACACTAAGGTATAAAACGTTACCCCCGCTCACGCTTATCGCTCCACCAGCAGTTTTCCCGCTAACAAGCTCAAAAATACATCTGAAAACAAAAAGCGTAGTATGAACTGGACAGGAAGGATTATACCTGCCAGAATTCCCGGTAATATTAACACAGCTCATAATACTTTACACAACGATAATTTAATCGTTCCCAACGATAATCTCATCGTTTGATCAGTTCTCATTGATTTTTCGAACCAAGTGTGGCTTAATGAGCCCTCAATTTTGAAAAAGGTCTCACAAATAAAAATTGGCTTTTCATTCACAACGAAGAATGAAACCAATAAAGACCGTTTTGTTTGATGCTGATGGTGTTTTGTGGGTTGGCGAAAAAACGGTTCCTGGTGCACCAGAGACCATATCGCGACTGAGAGAACTTGGTTTTAACGTTTTTGTTGTTACAAATAATCCAACTTTGACTAGGAAGACTTTTGCCCAAAAAATGATTAAAAGGGGATTTTTAAACATCGAACCAGAAATGATTATATCTGCAGGATATGTTACAGCACAATATTTGAAGAATCATGGATTTAGCGATCCACGCAGAAAAGTTTACGTTGTGGGCGAGCAAGGTTTGATTGAGGAAATTAGATTTAATGGTGTGAACGCAATTGGTGTTGATGATTTGCCAAATGATCCACTTGATGCTCTTGATATTCCGCCCGAAATTGGAGCATGTGTTGTTGCTCTTGACATGACACTTACATATCGAAAATTGGCCATAGGGAACAGAGTTATTGTAGAAAACGATGCTTTATTAATTGGCACTAATCTTGATAATGCATTGCCGTTAGGAAAAGGTATTTTTGTTCCTGATGCATACCCAAATATTCTAGCACTAGAGTCTTCATCAGGAAGAAAAGCTACTATTTTAGGAAAACCATCAAAATTGATGTTTGAGCCTTTGAAGCTTGTCAACAATTTGGATTCATCAGAGACTTTAATGGTAGGTGATAGACTGAACACTGATATGATGTTTGCAAAGAATATTGGTTCAAGAGGATGCCTTGTTTTAACTGGTATCACTACCAAAGAAGATGCAATGGCTGTGCCTTTTGATGAGAGACCGAACTATATATGCCAATCGTGTGCTGATATCCCTGATTTGGTGATCAAGATTAACAAGGAGTGCCTTGAACAAGAATAAATGTAGCCTATTAGTTTACATTGTAAACTCATTTTTATGGAAGAAAATGCAGCAAAAGCTGGCGTCCTCGCTTCAATGAGCGATGTTTTTATTGATTATTATAAGAGCATCTTGATTCCAAAGGTTATGGATGAGGCTGAATTCGAAAATATGATTTCTGTTTATAAAACCCAGCTTCCAATTGTATTCCGTGTTTCCAAGAAGAATCCTAATTATGAAAACGTGGAAAGGGAACTTAAACAACATATTGAAGTATTAAAATCTCAAGGTATCGAGTGTTCCAGCATTAATTGTGTTCCTTCAGAGCATGGAGATGTGTATTCTGTTTTACTGGATAAAGGCACGTTAAGAAGATCGGAATCTCTTAAATCTTTTCATCAGTGGCTTAAACTTCACACTGCTCTTGGACAATGCCATAGACAGGAATTTGTTTCAATGATTCCCCCAAATTTTTTGATGATTGGGAAAAATATGTCTGTTCTAGATACATGTGCTGCTCCAGGTTCGAAAACAGCCCAAATTATTGAAATGCTTGAAGGACCTGAGAGTTTTGTTGTCGCAAATGATTCTGATATCCGCAGATGCCACCCTCTTGTACACCAGCTTCAGAGGGTTGGAACACAAAAGGTACTTGTTGTTAATTATCTGGCACAAGAATTTGGAGATTTTGCAGGTGAATTATTTGATCGAGTTCTTTGTGATGTTCCATGTACCGGAGATGGAACAATAAGAAAGAATCCAAAAGTTGCAGAGAAGTGGCAACCTAAAAACGGTGGATTACTTCATGCATTGCAGAGATTGATATTAAAGAGAGGACTCGAGCTTACAAAAGAGGGAGGTATTTGCGTTTACTCCACTTGCTCAATGAATCCAACTGAGAACGAAGCTGTAATCAATTCTGTTCTTCATGAAACAGGAGATGCTGTGGAAATTCTCGATGTCTCAGCATTATACCCGGGTCTCCAAAGACATTCTGGCCTTGAGTCTTGGCCTGTTTATGATTATGATGGATCAAAACTTATTGAATATGCATCTCCAGATAGCGTACCACAAGAAAGGAAACAGTTTGTTCCTAACACAGTTTTTCCACAAAATCCAGTTCCAGGGCTTAAGAATTCGATGAGGTTCTTCCCACACTATCAAAATAGTGGTGGATTTTATGTTTGTGTTTTGCAAAAGAAGAAACATTTTGATAGATTGACACGGCTTCCAGAGAAAGAACCAAAGCCATTAAAAGAAGAACCATATGTTCCATTAGATATCGCATCACCTGATGTTTTAAAGCAGATAATATCTGTATTTGGATTCAAAGATGATTTCCCAAGTGATCTTTTATTTATTCGTGATGAATCAAAAGTCAGATTTGTGTCTATTCTTGCTCCTCCAATTGCCAGAATGATCAGAAAAGTCGGATCACCTTCTCTTAGGACTGTATCATGTGGGGCTAGAATATTTTCATGGAAGCCTTTTGGCAAAGATAAAATTGAAATGCCATATCCAACAATGGAGGGTATATCTGTCGTAGTTGATTATGCCACAAAAAGGGTTTATAATTTTACTCCCGAAGAAATGTTAAAGCTTTTCGAAGTTTATCCTAAAGCAGTTGGCTATAATCAACTTTCAGAAGAGACAAGAAAACAATTTATTGATATTGATCAAAATGGGGCGATTGTATGTATTCCAAATTCACCGTTTTCTTATGGTGGAATGACATTTCAATCTTCAGTGGCAGTTTACTTACAAAAGGATTTGATAGAAGTTGAGAAATCCAAGTTGTTGAGTGCTTACCCATCAATTAAACCATTATAATCTTCTTTTCTAATGAATAGTATCTCTATGGTTACAAATCAGTTTCCTCTCAAATGATAATGGTAAAGTATCGTTTTTATCTTGAATTCCCAAACCCAACTCCCGATAAAGTTTTTTTAACAAATATCGTTTTATCAATTGTTATTTTCTCACAGAATTTTCAGTACTTTTTAATTACTTTACAACAAACTCAGAAAAATATATTTCGTGAAGGCAAAGTAATAAAATTTTCAGAGCCGAATAGTGACTTTTTCTCAATCTCCTAATTGAATTTTAAGAAAAGTTTTTATGCTTTGAATATATTCTGAATGGTTTTTCAAACTCCACATAGAAAATCTTACACCATGTAAAGTGTATGAACCAGCAACGACTTTTGTGATTAAATTCACAATGACATAATGAATTTTTGAAAAGATCCGGACATAACTCTCACAAATGTTCCATCTTTTCAATTAGAAGTCATAATGAATAAAGGATATCTTGGCCAGCCATCCATTATCGAATTTATAGTTTCTCAAGCCAACGAGATCCGTTCAGACAACTCACAGATTGATGAAGATAAACTGAGGGGGGCATTGCTCTCCTTTTTTGAGGGTAAGTTATTAATCAGTGAATGCTCGACTATTTTTGTTGATATTATTGGTTCTGAGTCTCCGATCATCTTTTTAAAGGATATTATGTCAATTGAAATCGAGAAAAATACCAATTGCCAAATTGTTGATAATGACGTTGAGAGTCCACCTGCAAATGCTTCTAGCTCAAGACGCAAGGCAAGACCATGGACGGTTGATGAAGATAAAAGGCTCCTTGCAGGTATTTTGTATTATGGCACAGATAATTGGTCCTTGGTCTCAGACGTTGTTGGCATGAACAGATCAAGGGCTCAGTGCTCCCAAAGATGGCTTAGAGGCTTAGATCCACGAATTTGCAAGAAAAGATGGTCATCTGAAGAAGATCGAAATTTAATTGACCTGGTTAAGGAACATGGAGAAACAGCATGGGCCAAAATAGCTAGCTCCATGGGAAATCGATCAGATGTTCAATGTAGATATCATTTCCAGCAATTGAAAAAAACCCAACAAAAAAATATAATTAGAACAGATTTAGTTTCATATTCACAAAATAATGAACCCATTAATATCCTTAGGACCAACTTCATTGCCCCAATAGCTCGAGTTCCTTATCGATCCGAGCGCCCACTTCCCCCCCTTTCGATAATATCGAAGATTAACTCTCAAAATAGTTTCGATGAAGATATGGAAAGAGGTCGAACAACCTCACTTGATGTTTTTCTTCAGCACTTTGGTCAATAAATCACTTATTTACTTTTCCTCAACAGAATAATGTTAAGAATGTTTTATTTGTATAAAATATAATTTTAACAAAAAGTGAAAGGGGTAAAATGAACAAAATTACCCAATAAAAATGTTCCCAGCGTCCCCATTAATATCTATTGACAATCATGTTGGAATGAATAAGCTCCAAGGATTATCCATTGATGAGTCGATCAATTATATCCCTAGTATCCGAGTTATTGGTCTTTTGCGCCAAGCGGAGTGTTTGGCAAATTATGGTTTACAGATTTTTGGAGATATTGCGAATTCTTGCAGTTCTGTTTTTGATCGAGTTGAAAAATTGAAGAATCAGACAAAGGATTTGGAACAAAGGTTCTATCCCGTTGTTGAGTCATTTATTAGTCGAAATGAGCACGCAAAAGATCTATACAAGAAGGGATTTATCAGGCCAACGTTACTTCCAGTGTGCCATAGCATATATGTACAGTTTATGTCCCACCAAGCTCCAATTGTAAAAGATTTGTTGAACAATTCCAAACCACCTCCCGATCTTTCTTGTTTTAATGAGTTAACAAAAGGAAGGGATCCTGATGATCCTGAAAAATCCACCGATTTTAATAAGCTTTGGTCAGATCCAGATTTCTTTAGGAGGAGGTATATTCAAGACCTCCAACTTATGATTAAAAGAGATCAAGAATCTAAGAGAAAGGCAACAAGCAATCAAAAACAAGCAGAGAAGGAAGAAAAGAGAAAACAAGCGGAAGAAAAAAAGCGCCAGAATCGACTAAAGCAACCTGATCAAGAAATTGTCGGGGGTGAAGATCTATTTGTACTGTCTAAGCCTCCAAAAGGATTGTCCATACCTCCTCCTCCAGGACAAATTGAACATAAGGAGTTTTCATATATATCTCCTCAACAATCTGTGAATATTAGACAGAATGCTGTTACACAAACAGAAGCCCAAATTGAAGTTAAACAGGCAACTCCAATTGCTCGACAATTTACCACACAGTTACCTCCTCTACCTAAGGCACAACCACCCAGACCAGTTCAAGCTTCTTCATTCAATTTTTCGGCAGATACCAATGATATTACTCCAGTTAAGGTTCCAAAAACTGGCGGACTCCCACCACCACCACCTCCTCCTCCACCACCTCCACCACCACCACCAGTACCTGTTCACGCAGGGACCTCCGCTCCGAAGACTCCAGTGAAATCTAATGCACCTGTTGGGGCATCACATCTTGATTTAATCAAGAGTGGACAGTTTTCATTACGAAAAGTCCAAGATACCCCTCGTCCTCCCATTGAGAAACCACTTGTTCCATCTTCGAAAGAAGATAATGATTCTCTTACTCTTCAAGAATTGTTACAAAAGGCAGCGAAGATTCGTGACTCGATCAAATGTTCAGATTCCGATGATGATGATGAGGAGTCATCATCATCCGAATCATGGTAGTCTAAACTCAATTACATTATTTAAACTCTTTAATAAACAATGATGGGAATCTTGCAACCAGAGCAATTGGTTGTTGAAGATGATCAAAGAAAACAAACTCACCAGGTTTTCCAGACAATTCTGGAAATCCTGCTCCAATACATAATATTGGAGGCGAAACAAATTTACCAGTTTTCATCCACTTCTTATTGCTCGGAACTGGCATTTTTGCTGGATAACCTGCAACACACTCAGATTTGTATCTTTTGATAAAGTTAATATGCTGCTTTGGGATTTCTGGGTCACAATCATTGTCTATCCATGGTGAAACTGTTCTTCTGTATGAGTCTGTTGCAGCAAGAACCGATCTTTCATCTATTGGAGTGATGAAAGGAGGTATATGCTCAACTTCAACAATAGCATGACTCTTTTTAGCAGACTTTAAATATATCATTGTTGGAAGGTCATCTATTTCTGTTCGAGCTTTCCCTGGTGGATCGCCAGGTACAAGTGTCCTACAAAAGTGTATTGTACTGTTTTCAGCATCAAGTGTGCATTCATAAGAAGACTTTCCTAAAAATGAGTGCCCAGACGGGTTAGAACCACACATCCATTTGTAGTTTTCCGATATTTGCGAAAACAAAGATAAGTCATTGTCTCCAATTTCTACCCTAATTATTGATTTTCCTAATTGACCTAAAGCTATGTTACAAGGACCTATCTCAGGTGTTCCTGTTGCTTCAGCACATATTATTACATCAGGATATATTTGATTACCATATACAGATATATATGGATGGTGTTTCTCGAATGAAAAAGATGATATAACAATGCAACCCTTCAAGGACCCCAGCCCAGATGTCTCAACAAGTATCTTTTGGCTGATAATCGTTGAGGCGATCCCTTGGAGACCACCACATGTACCATTCCCAATGATTAAGTTATCCCATAAATTTGATGACGGAATTCTTGGATTGATTAGCCTAATTTTTTCGGTATCAAGTGATTCAAAATCGATTTCCCCATTATACGGATCAAAACCAAATCCTGATCCCCAATCACATTCGAAACCCAATGAACTCAGATCATGCGTAATTAAAACAACTTTCCTTTTCTCAAATGGACTATTATCGTGAGGATCCATGAGAATAGAAATAAGATTCCCATTATCTACAAAAATATTGGATCTGCCAAAAACAGCATTTTCACTTATCAAAGCGTTAGTTATTGTGTCAAATGCACATCGAAATATATCATTTTGGTCATATTTTCCTGGAATCGACACAAGTTCCTTCAGTATATGTTCAGCTCTTGAGCTGTATTGAGAGGAAAACGTGGAAATAATATGATCAAGTTCAAATAATTGATCACAAGTATAAATAATTCCCCTATCAACATACTGAGTAACTTTAAAGTATTTTTTAGCTCTTTTAATAACATAATTGCCTCCGAAAAATAACAAAGTAGCAACAATTCCTTTTGTGCTCAATACTTTTGTTATCATTTGCATTAAAATTTTTAAACCGACAAGTTTACTCAGATACATTCTAGAATCTCATGCAAATCAGATCTCTCGCTAAGATTTTGAATAGTTTAAGGTATACAGGGCTTCCCTTTGCATATATAGATATGTGATCATTGAATACTTGAACGTCGCATAGTACCAGGCTGTCCCGTATGTTGAATGCTAAGCATGTTTCAGAGTAACTCCTAGCAATAACTTCAACATTTCGTTTTTCAAGCTCATTATTATCTGCAAGCATTGCATTTGCTAAATCAAATTGTAGTTTGACACGTTCCTCCGACCACTGAGCTAAGAATTCTCTACGAGTCAACTGTGTTCTATTAATCAATGAAAGCAGGTCTAAAGTCATCACAAAATCAAAAGAAGCATTCTCGGACGAATACCTAAAACTAATTGAATGTTCAAATTCATTATCCGTTTTGAATGAGAATATATATGGAAGAAAAATACTTGATTCTGTTGCACTGGGGATGCACTGAGGAAATGAAGCAATCGAGCTTATAACAATCCCATTATCATTATTATTTGATAATATTGTTGGATTTTCTTGAGCAGTCTGGGAATTATTTTTGATTTTAAAACATATGTATTGTTTTGAGATACCACCAAAAATTTCAACACCTTCGTATGATTTAAGCGGTTTTATGAGAACATTACTTATCAATGGCTTTTCAATATCTGTTGGGAGAATGTGAAGAATACCAGAAACAGTTCCAATATTCCTAATAAGTTTTAAGACATTATGATTTGTTTCAACTTTTTTAGGGAAAGATTTTTCGAAAAACATAAATGATGACAGCAAAAGATTTTCTTTTGACAATAGTCTCCAATAGAATAATGCTCTATTTCGTAGATCTGGTGAAACATTATCTTTATTAGATTCATTCAATACATACTGAAGCTGATCTTTTACCAAGTCAGGAAACTTAGAATAAACTTTAACCAATGATGTTAGAATCTGGAGTTGCACTGCTTGTGATTCATCAATAAATGAGTCAATAAAGCTATCAAGGAGAATATCAACATTTTCAATATGTTCACAATACTCACCAATAATCCATAATACGCATGATTTTGCTTTAATACTTTTTATCATATGTATATTTGATAACACAACTCCAATTATTCCTTCAAATCGACCAGGGAAATTTCGAAAGATATCACATAATACAATAATTGATCCTTCAATTGCATATGAAGCTTTACTTTGTATCAAACTAACTAGAATGTCAACAGAATTCTGGGTTTCTTTTTCGAATACTGAAGCTAAATATCCAATGATATCTATTGATTTTTTCACTAACTCTGTATCAATATCTTTACAATACTCTGATAATTCAAAAATTATCTTACTTACGTTTTCAGAACTAGCAATCATTTTTAGAATGGATATTTTTTCAATTTTAATAAACAAAGGATCATTATATTTGCAAAAAAACAAAGCATATTCTTTGACAAATAATTTTGGAAACTTCTGAGCAAATAATACAAGAGATCTTAATATAATATATTGAATTTCTGGAGTCGATGAAGTTAATAATGAAATCACAGGTGTCAAGAATACGGGAAATGTGTCTTTATACCTCCTTTCATCAAATTCAAAGGCAGAAACCACACATCTGAATGCACTAATAGCTACAGATGGATTGACATGCTTTAAACAAGGAACAACCCTATCAATGATATCTCGTGCTTCTTCAGGATCACTGGGAATATATGAAGATAACGAATCAAGCAAACTAGCCATACACCATTCATTGGAAGATCCTATTGCATTTAATATGTTCTTAACTGATTCATAATCGAAAACCCTTTTTGATGGATCTTTTCCATGTATTTCCAGCAGTGCAACAGCAGTATTAGCAATAACTAATGGATTGTCATCAAAGAGTAGGTGGTTAAGGACATCAAAAAGCCCATAATCTACAAAAAACTCAGGAATAACCTTATAAAGCTTGCAGATAGCAAGGGGCACAGATTTTCGGACATAGGCATTCGCGTCTGATGCCATTTTTTTCACAACTGGTAATATATTTTCAATAAAACCTTCGTTCGGTATTCTGCTCATTGTTCTGATGGCCATTGCCCTTATCAAAGGATTTGGATCATTTGAATCTTTGATAATTGCACTTACTCCCATAATAATATCATCTTTTTGTATGTTAGAATACTTAACAATATAAATGTAAATCAAACGCTTGAGCTCTATATCATTTGTATGAATATTCCGAAGCATTGAATTAAATAAAGATGATACATCTTGTCCAGATGCCATTAACGAAATCAATTCTTTAGATCCTTCTTTTATTTGGGTTTTATCATTCGATTCAAGTTTTTGTTTGATTTTATCTAATTGTTCTTGGGGTTTGTTTTCAAAAATTGTTGTCATTAAAATAAATCAAATCTATTATTTAACAAAATGACTAGCTTTTAAAGCGAGTCTTAGCGATTTCTCAGAGAGGAACTTTCCAAGACAACTATCCACATACTCTACCCACTCATGTGAGTTACACTTTGATACCAGATGATGAAACAATCCAAATCTTTCAGATCCATATGCCATTTCAATGAAATCGTCCAAAGAGAATTCAGTTTTCGAAAGAAACAGATGCTTTTCAATCATATTACGAGATTCTTCAATTAAAAAACTGGGTAAAACAGAATCAACCGAATTAGCCATAATGAATAAATATTTGGAAAAAATGTCCTCAGGTATTAGATGAGAGATCTGGTTTATATCACATTTCGAATATAATATTATCATCAAAGCATATATAAAATGAGATGGAACATCAAATTGAAATCGTTGCTTTTGAGAATTTATATTCAATAATGATTTATGTGTCAATATAGTTATCTTATCATTGGTGACGATTTCTATTGATCCTCCAATTCCAAGATAATTTATAATCATTCCTATTGTGAAAATCGACTTATAACTTGGTAACTTAGCCAGCAAAACATTTCGAAAATCAATATTTTGAAAAATATTCCTAATTTTTTTGGTACAGGGTTGATAGTATTCTCGTAATGTCTTAGCAGATAAATTTTTAATCTTATCTATTTCACCAATTGACAAAATCAGTCGGTAGATTATTGATGGGGTCAAATCCCTATCTCTTAAGAATAACAATGCTACATCATTCTTAATAATAGAAAAGCGTACTAAAAGATCATCAACATTTGAAAAATCAGAAGAGTATTCAATTGCCGCAAATTGATTACCTTTGTCACCAATTGGAAAATCCTGCAAAAGACAATCAATATCACTAGAAAAATGAGAACTAATAATATCAAAGACTTGTCCAGTTATTAAACCTTTAGAAATAATATCCATTAAAAAAGACTCAGTCAATGATGACAAGAGATACTTAAAAATATATCCCATAAAGTATTTCAATAATTTCATCTTTGGATGAACAAAATATGGATCATTTGATATTTCATCTTTTAATATGGAAACTTGAATGATATCTTCAATTGAAAGATAATGAATGTGAAATATTATTTCAAACCAAATAAGTTTATATAATTCAAGATAATAACATATTCTTATATATCTATTAAAGCTAGAAAAACTATCATAGTTTATATGGTCGAGATCTATAGTCCCTGAGTATAAATAGTGAACAAAATTATATGAGTAACATGGATGTATCTCCAAAATTGCATTATTTAATCTCTCAAATCGATTCTCAATCAAATCAACCTTGATATACTGTGATGAAATCCTCACAAATCTATCTATTGGGTATGGATTCAGTTGATCTCGATAAAACTGTTTTTGCAAACTTTTTGTGACCTGGTTCTCATTATCAAATCGAATTATTGACCTAGCAAAGTCAACCAAAGTACATAATAAGTTGTCAAAACTTATTCCATCTTCACTATCTTTTCCAATTATTTTAAATTCAGCTTTCTGAATTGGTAATTCTTCAACCATATTAGTTTTCTTCATTAATTCTACAATATTAACTCTTGTAATACTCTGAGCAAAACTCACACCATCAGGACAGTTATTAACACCTCCAACTAAATACAAAAAGTCATTCATATATACAGCGTTATGATATGAAACATTCTTAATTCTTTCTGGACATGTTATTAATTTGGAATCATGGGTATCTATATTATATGCCAATAAAGATAAAACATCGCATTCTTTAGGGTCGAATTCTACCTTTAAATCACCAGCAAAGTTTAGTTCCTTAATAATCTCATTTGTTTGTCCTCCAGTAAAAAAAATCCAATCAGAAAACAAACCTGAAGGCAAACATATCATGACACACCCTTGAGATATTTTGGAAAAAAATGTTGGTAATACAATTCGTTCCCACCTTAATAAAGATCCAGGACTAATGTCTAATTTGTATAGAATGGTATTTTTGGATGATTTTGTTAGCTTAGAATGTCCTCCGAAGAGATAAATTGCCTTCTTCAAATAAACTAATGAGTGCCCCCACCTAGCTGAAGGGGGGTTAATGGTTTTGATAAGTGTCCATTGATTAGTTATTGATGACCAGTTCCATAGATCATTGAAAAGGAGAGGAGACATTCCTTTTGTATTCATTATAGAACCACCTCCAAAAATCCACATTGAAAGAGTATCAGAATCCCATACAGAGGCATGGAAATTTCTTCCAGTTGGTTGGTAAACACTCGTTGGCATTATAATTGTCTCGAATGGGAGATTAGATTCACGAAACTTGTGTGAAAAAAGCCTTGCTGATACGTATACCGATTTGTGATCAGCATTTGCCCCAACTTCTTCATAAGTACCACCATAAAGAAATGCAGTTTCATATTCTTTTGAGTACACACATGATGCTCCAATAAACCTACAATATGACATATCATCAAAAACAAACTCTGGTGTACCATTTAAAAACGATACAGTTAGATGTTGGCCCTGCAATGTATCCCGCTCTGTTTTTGTAAGTAAATCAAACTTTTTGGTGGTGATATCAACAAAATTATATCCACTCATCATATGAAGCTTACCTCTGTGAGCCATACAACATCCACAAACATGTGAAAGGGCTTCAGGAAACTCGAAAACACGAAAAAAACTAGATTCAAAATCATTCATTTTTGTTCCTGAAATGTGATTTAAAATTATGGAAAATTTACAAATGGAAAACCTTATTCCGCTCGCAACTGGAGTTTTCGTGAAAGAATCGAATACAATATCATATAATAGTGCTGAGGAATTGATGAGAGGTGTTTTAGAAAAAAATAATTTGGAGAATAAAGAATATAAAGCTTATAAACTGATTAAAGCACAGAGTGTTGGTATGGAAGCCATTAGGAAGAAGTATAATAATAATGTGTTTGCTGTTAAGATAATTCCTATTGATTGTCTGGTTTTAATACATGGTAGTAATGTTGAGCATAGAGTAAAGATGTTTCCTAACACTACGGCATCGAAATTGTTTGAATTTATAAGAAATAATTACCACAAAGAATGTTTTAAAATAATGTTAAATAATGAAAAGATTGTAGAGAGCAGTTTCCTTAATCCTGAAATGTTGTTTGGGACTTTTATTGTATATTTTGACTTCGAGGTGAATGTTAGATTAAGATACGGATCCAATAGCAAAGCTATGCATTTTATTATTCCACACGATTCACACTATTCAGATATACTTTCTCTTTCTATTCAGGGGGATGATGAATTGAACCAATATGATTTCCGGATATATCACAGCAGAGAGAGAAAGCCCTCCGATTTTTTCGACTCTTCTTCCACAACTCCAATTCTTCTTCGATCCGATTCTAAGAAAGAAATATTTTTAACTACTGAAATCACATTGAATCATGGTGATAGAAAGGTACCAATTCAAGCACCAAACCAGATCTCTGGATTCGACCTTAAGTCTTTAATTGAGAAAGAAATCAAAGATAATAGTTTTATATCTTACTTAACAAAAGATTCCAATGGGGAGCAATTCCACCAGATTTGTGATTATCATCAGTATAAATCTGTCAAAGAATTGCCATTTTTTAACATTCGCATTATCACATTCAAAAAAGAAGTATTAACAATGGCATTATTAAAGTTTTTCAAGTTTGAATTGCTAAAAAATTCAGTAGAATTCTGGGAAAATGTTAGATTTTTCAACCAAAACTTCTCATTGAGCACGGAATTATCTATTTTTTTCCCCTTAGTATTTGAGAAGAGCGCCCGAACATATGATATTGCCCGAGAAATCAAAACATATTCAATTTCAGGAAATGCCCTTATTGAATCTTTTCATGAACTAATTCCATTCATTCCTTCTAGTGATTATATTGTTTTGTTTGAGTTATTGGTGAAAGAAAGAGGAGATATATATAAGGCATTGGAAAAATTCAAAAAGCAAGAGAAGGTATTTTTATTCTTTAAATGAAAAATCAAACTTGCTTAAAAGCGAAGGCAGCGTTGATAGTTGTGTTCCAAAACTATTGTTTGAATTGATCTCATAAAATGGTAGTGCTTTTATAATGTATTTTGCAGGAATTGTAAGTTTCTGTTTCTCATTAAGAGTAACAATAAACCATTTTTCGATTTCTTTTGGTGTTGAGATGTGCACCGGCAAATATGGGTACATATAGCTAGAAAACTGAGGCCTGTACCATGTACATATGTGATCCAATATTTCAAAATCCCCAGATGGAATCACTTTTTCTTTTAATATTCTTTTAAGCCCTTCCTCTTCGTCTTCTCCAACTTCAAGTTTTCCACCAGGAATAACCAATGATTCATCTGACTTTTTTGAAAAAACGAAAATATTTGGGTGTTTCTTATTATGAATTAAAAAAACAGCTCGAACAGAATGAACTGTGCCTTGAGTTTCGAATAAAGTTCGCATTTTATCATATTTGCCAATCTTAACTTGTCCTTCATTCGAATCTTCTTCAGTATTGCCGAATGTGTAATTGCTCAAAGGGTATATGTTAATCATCTTTATGTTGACCAAGACGATTATTAGTGTCCGTTTAGAATTAATGAATGATACAAGCAGTGCTTTTTATGTTTCTCGTCCAGTTAATCCTGACAAAGCCCCTCTTCGTGTTCCTTTAACCGAGTGGGAAATCAAAGAGCGAAAAACCGGGGAAGACTTATCTGATCTGTCTGGATTTTCCGTTCCTAGTGAGAATGAGGGGATTAGCGAGTTTATCGAAAAGCACCAAGACGATTTTACCGGTAAAAGTGTTAGTTTAAGCGGGAAAAATGATATTGCCAAGGATTTGCAGGACGATTTGGATTTTTTATCCACCACTCATATTTTGAGTTCGAAACAGATAGAAAAGGGAATTGAAAAAAGTCAAGAGGTTATCAGTAGCAAAAAATACACTTATTTCGAGAACGAAAAGGCAGAAAGTGTTCTTTTGCGAAAAACAGACAATGATGAGGATTTTGCTAATGATTTTGTTGTGGAAGAGTCAACAGCAATCAGAATTATTCCTTTTGAAAACAATAGCCAATCCAGTTCATTTCAGGTTTCAGAGTCATTTAAAGAAGAATCACATATTGTGACTAAGAAGAGCATTGATATTAGGAAATATAACCCTATTGCATCAAAAAAGGGAGTGAGTACGGAAATTCCTAAAGAAGAAGATCTTCGGAGACAGAGAAAACTTAAAGAGGTAATTGGAGAGGAGAGGCTTGCTGAATTAGAAACCATAATAGATCCTGCCCCTCCCATGAAAGAACCAAAACCAAATAAAGAGAAACGACAGAGCATCAAGCCTAAATCTCCAAAATTTGATCCAGGAGAAACGAAAGCTGTACAGCTGAGAAGAAAAGAAGTGAGACAAAGAATAATCTTAATTAAAGAAGCAGAGCGAATGAAAGAGGCGGAAGAAGAGGAGCGGAAAATGAGAGAGATGAAGGCAGCCAAAAGAGTTGCCCCAGAATTAAGGAAATTACAGAGACAAGTTGAAAAAAGCACATCTGACAGCAAAGAAAGGAGAAGAGTTGCCGAAGAGGAAACAAAGAAGAAAAACACAGTTTTGGCAGAAATGATATCGAGAGTAGAGAATGAATCAAGTTTATTAAAGAGAGAAGGGGCGAATCTTTATAACCAAGAATTGTTGAACAGAGTTAAGAAAAGCAAAAAAACGCAAAATTGTTGAATAAAATAAACACATTTAATATATTGGAAATGCCTGGTATTTTGGGTTGATCACAATTAAAGGATCAACAAATTTTGCGGCACCTATCACGAGACTCCAGAAATTGTTTGAGTTTGAAATTTCTATAACTGGGGAGTTATTTGGAGGAGAACTTTGGCTCTGTTTATATAATTCATTTATAAAATCTTTGTTGTTTTCATGCACATAATGAATGCATTTTTGGGCAGCAGTTCTAACATCATGACTCCAATGTTTTTGCGCTTCAACAACTAATGGGAAAGTCCTTTTGAGGTATTTCATCTGAAGAGAGTCAATAGATGACAAAAAAGTCGAATCTAAGCAAAGTTCAATTGCTGATGTAATACTCTTGAAACAATCTGATGTTAAGCACTCAATAATCTTTGGAGTTAATAACTCAAGTATTTTTTCTACTTGTTTAGAGTCCGTGTTCTTGACAATACTGCTTATCTCTCGAATGTATAATATAGTTTTGTCTATATTTGTTATTGGCCAATGTTCAAAAAGAAATGATATACACCACTCTGTAATAGAGGGGCATAGAGCTCTATATGAGGCTGCAAATACAATCAATGAAGTTCCAAACTCCATTGAGTATATTGACGAAATCAAACCATAGAGTTTCATAAATATGTGTCCATGAGATTCGTTAAGAGGAGATTTCAAACTCGAAAAAAACCATCTAAAAAACTCTAATATGGGTGAAATACAAAAAAATAAAACATAACCAGATAAATAATCTTCGACTAGGGAAAATAAATAGGAAAAGACCTTATTCCTTGTATGAGATAGGGTTGTGAACAAAAACTTCACGGTTTCAATTACAGTGCTGCGTTCATTGATATCAGTTGACTTTAACATTGCAATAAGCTTGTATAAGAAGCCATCATTAATGTTGCTAGTCAGATCCAGGAATGTATGTGAAGCGAGTTTAAGCAAAATTTGATGAGATAAATATATATGATTATGCAAATACTGATTAATCTGTGGTATTTCTTCTCTATAAAGTGTAAGCAAAGTTGGATCATATATTTCCCGAAGGATATTGCTGCTTATCATTGAAAAAACGCTAAAAAGCTGTTCAGATGTGAGAGATTGCACAATATCTTCTTTGGATAGAAGGTTCTTTAAAGATTCCAAAGCAGTTGCTTTTTTGGATATATCAACTTCTATTGTTTTTTTAACCTCTAAAGGCGTGTCTGAACATATGTATTTCCGAAAATCACATGTGGCCATACATTGACCTGTGAGAATGTCAATTTGGCTGGTTGATGAATTCTTTTGTGCTATTAGGGGAGTTAGTGGCCTGCCAAGCGATTTTTTATTCCCTCTAACATGAATTTTCGATTTATTTCCCACTTGTTTCCCTTGAACAGGAACCGTAATTGAAGGATTCCCGCATTTTTGTGGCCCCTCTGCTGAACTGCCGTAAGAATAAGACCTCTTACGAGAACTCCCGTCCTTAGGAAGAGGCTGAGATTTAGAAAAAGGAGAAGGTTTGAAATTCTTTATGTCCATGCTATTTTATGATCTATTCTGTTAATGACTCTCAAAATTGCGGACAACTCTTCTCAATATGTTTTTACACTTTTCAAAGGGAGATAATCGATTTATCAAGAATTGATAATGTAGACCGTTATTAGATCCCTGGCCCCAAAACGATAGAACAACAGATTTTGACGATTAAAGTTTACACACCAACTTCATTTGCGTATGGTTAAAGTAGAATTAAAGCCATATCCTAAGTTGCGGAACAATTTCACGATTAACACTGGTTTTAGATTTGGGATGGGTGATAATCCTCCGTTGTTGGGCCAGATTCCTATTCCTAAAGGCAAGCCAAATTGTCTCCTCGGGAACTGTTTTGTAATTTCTGGCACGCTACCTTCTTTGACTCGAGATCAAGCGACAAGTCTAATTGTGAGTTTTGGTGGGCGTGTTGTCGGCAGCATTTCTGGCAAAACCGATGTATTAGTAATTGGATGTGTCGAAGTTGGGCCCAAAAAGATGTCTGATGCCAAGCAAAGAGGGCTTCCTATAATTGATGAGGCTGGTCTGTTTGAAATAATTGGTAGAACAATGGACAAAGATTACCATTATCCAGATCAAGATAATAAGGAACCAGAGGAAGTTAAACCAATTGTACTCGAGAAAGAAGAAGAAGAAATTGTAGAAAAACAGGCTCCTCAAGTTTTTCATTCAATGTTATCAGAAAAATGGAGGCCCAGAGTAGTGGCTGATTTAGTTGGATCAAATATTCCAAGGAATCAGCTCAAAGAGTTTTTAACCAATTTTAAGGACTCTAAGAAGAAGATCGCACTTGTTTCAGGTCCCTCTGGTATTGGTAAAACGTCAACTGTAGAGATTGTCTGCAAGATGTGTGGTTATATATACCATGAGTGCAACGCCTCAGATAAAAGGGCAAAAAGCGAAATTAATCAATTCATATCCCTTATAAATAACAAGGGTATTTCAGCAAAAGGGCTTTCCAAAATAGCTTTTGTTTTTGATGAAATTGAAGGCATGTCTTCAGGTGACAGAGGAGGGATTTCTGCAATAGCTGATCTTGCATCAAAAACTAAAGTCCCAATTATATGCATAACATCTGATAAAAACGACAAAAAATTGCAACCAATTGTATCAATTGCACTTGATATTGTTTTCCCCGAGCTACAACAAGGTGTATGCCTTCAAAGACTTCAATATATATGTCAGAAAGAATCCATTTCAATTTCATTAGACGGAATTAAGTCTATTATACAAGAATCGAATTGTGATCTTCGTAATTCGCTTAACGCTCTACACTTTTGGGGATCATCAGATCATAAAGATTCATCAAAAAATATCGAGTGTTCTGATATTAATGAATCAACACATATAATTTTAAGTCCTACTTCAACTTTTGATTCAAGGTTTCAGGCTTCATTTATTGATTCATTTTCTCGACTTTATGTCGAAGAAAATCTTAAATTCCCAACGAAGCCCAGCCTTAAAGACTTAAGTACTATAGCAGATGCATTTGATTTTATTTCAATTGGTGATGTAATGGATAATACACTTATGCAAAACACAGCCTGGGAATTAAGTCCGCATATAAATGTAATGGGATGTGTCGCGCCCGGATTATTACTCCATCACGAATCATTCAAAACATCACGTATTGATATGCCAAGATCATTTAAATATAGTTCAAAAGAAAAGAAATTACGTTCTTTTGTTGAAGAGATTACCAATCATATTAATAAGTATTCAACAGCAAACAGTTTTGAGTTTATCTCTATACTCTCATCCTTAATTCTTTCTAGAGTTCGATCTTTTGAATCAAAAACACCCTCAATATTAGCATTCTTAGAAAGTCTTGATCTAACACTTGATGATATTGATCATATAAATGAGTTGGTTACTTTTAGTGGAGATAACAAAAATGCATTAAAGCCAACTCCTGAATTAGTCAAACTCTATAGATCAAAGCATGGTACATCATCAGGAATCAATTCTAAATCAGAAAAGAAACAAGACTATTTAATTGTCAAAACTTATGAAAGCAGAAAGAGGCGATAAAACTACTTTTTTCTATTAATCTTTTTTGCAACTGATTGTTGCTCGAAATTCGATATTGCGGTATCCATATCAATTATAGGCATTTCATTAATATCTCTGAGTATTGATGCCATTGAAAATGCAGATGATTCTTCTGGATCAGGACGAGAAAGGCATGGCCACATTTGCTCTACGACCTTTTTCATTTTGATTTCCAGTTTTTGGGATGAAATGGTGTATGAACATGTTTGTGGAATAATCTCTCCATATAATTCAAAGCCAGATGAGTAAATAATTTCGTGTTCATCGGATATAGTGATATCAACAGAAAAAGGATAGTAGGCAATATCAACTTGAGACTTCATCACATCTTTAATTAAAAGCCCAATTGTAACATAGTTGGTAGCTTGATACCATTCAATTACTGGATTTGTATCACTTTTTGTCGATTCAGCCGAAAATGTATATGGTTTCAATGACCCTTTGCAAATTTGATCCTTGATTTGCGCCTTTTTCACCCATTTTGACCACTGAATGTCAAGAGAGAAATGACTCATTGCTGCCTCATACTGCCCCAAGCAATAGAATGCAAGACCATGCAAAAAATGCAGTCTCGCATGATTATTTCCGCTTTCAGAGTATTTTTTAGAATACTCAATGGCCTCATAAAACCTTTTAAGGGAAACAAGTGCTTCAATGTGATAAACTTGCTCTGTAACAGATAAAGACCCGAATTCTAATAAATTATTATTGATAATTATAAGTACTGCCTCATATTTACCATCACTTAGCATAGCAAATAGAGGAGAATTCTCGCTCATTTTAGTATGTTTTTCAACCTCAGGCTATAACCACAACCGCTGATCCTTGTTTATGGTTATAGCCTGAGGATAAAACATTTCAGTTTTTATATAGATGACCTTTAATCCAAATGATCCATTGCCTGATTTTTTAGTCGAAAAATTCGTGAAAGAGACCAAAAAGCCAGTATTAGAGAAGAAAAAAATCGAATTGCCTCCAAATGTGGAAATTATTGATACTAGTTCAATTAAGAAGGACAGAGTAAAGAAAGCCCAAGAGGAACTTCAAATGATGCTAAACAAAGATATAAAGAGAGTAGAAGTCGGCACCGTTCTTGCTGATAGGTCAAAATCTCATGTCCCATCAAAGACATTTGCGAAAAAACAATAAATAGATAGTATAATTGGTATTTAATCAAACTTAAATCTGGCCATTGCTTGAGTTAACAACAAATAATGTGCTTTTTTCACATCAATTTCAGGTTGGATTCTCCTTATATATCCTTTTTCCGATTTTTGAAGCTCAAGATCATGTATTTCTTCCGCAATTCTAGTCGCAATATCTCTGGCTTTCATTAAGAAATCCATAATTTCTTTCTTTTTCTCGAGTTTTTGATCCCTGAAGGGGAAAGGAAGTGTCTGAAGCTCTTGTATGGTGGTCTGAAGCGTAGCAGGAAGAGAGTGTGTGGTGGGGGATATAGTCGTATTGTTAAAAGGAATCGATCCTGTTTGAGAAATGTCAATCTGTGGTGGAGTGAGAATCTCTTTAAATAGGGACTCATACTCAGCAATGAGCTTTTTAGCATGTGTCCTCTTTTTTTCAAGCGTTTGTATACATTCTTCATCTTTTTGGTCTTTGCTTACCCTTTGTTCATACTCTTGATGCAATTCATCAAGGGTTTTCTTCAAGGTTCGATTCTCTTTCTTAATTCTTCTAAGCTCAACTAGTGTTTCAGAAGCACCTTCAAGCATTTTTTGTGCTTTATCAGATGCAGATAATAACGCCATTTCTTTTTCATTCATTGATAATTCGTCTTGATCTGCGATTTTTCGAAGCCTTGAAGTTTCTTTCCGCAACAACGAGTTAGATTTTTCAAGTTCGTGTATCCTAGCCTGCAATGCGGCCATTGCATCAACAGCTGCTTTCGAATCAAAGTATTCCATTAATGACGTTAATTTTTATTGAGACTGAACTTTCATGAAATACTCATATTCTATGAAGTGGGTCATTATAGTACTCTCTTTATATACTCTTTTGTTCAAAAGTGTACACGCAGCCCTCGAGTCATCAAGGGATTCCATCATTACATATACTGCACCATTATTGCTATGTTTAATCGATGATATTGGTCCATATGTTATAATCTCATTTTCTAACCAGCTTAAATCACTGCAACCTCTAATTACAAATGATCTTTCTGATGCTTTCTTATATAATAATGATACTACTAATGATGTACTATTGAGTTGAAACCCATTTGTAGACGATGCAGCAGATAGTGCTGCAGCTTTGGAAATGAATTGAATAATAAATATGTTACCATTTTTCCATTTCTTTGTTGATACTTCGCTGATATCACCAAATTGCCCGAAAAATGCTTCAATGGACTCTTTTTCACCTTGAAAGTGCTGCACATACAGAACTGGCACTTGGCTTTTATTCTGAAGAGCAATTTTTTGTGCCTTGTCTTGACCCTTATTAATCAAATGCTTTGTCATTGTAGAAGCTGATCCAAATAGCTTAACATGAACAATATAGTCTTTAAAGCGGCTTCCATGAATGCGAGAGAGTAACTCTACTTTAATTTCCCCAAAAAACTTCACATAAACCTCGCCTGATGGGCTGCCGTCAGGATATCTGCTGGTTGATAGGTCATCAACTTCGACAGAAAGCTTATCTTCTATAAAATTTTGCATTTCAAAAGGAGCAAAATCGAGTTTTGGCGCCCTGGGTCTATTTGGTCTCCTATAAAAACCTCGGTCAGGTTCATTACTTTCTAACTCACTCAATTTCACATCAGGATGAAACCCAATAAAAAAAACAGCATAATATCCATATGGCTTATCAACAGCTGTCATGGATTCCAACTCTGCTTGGGTAATACTCTCATTAAGATAATCTGTATTCGAAATGCTTTGAATGAGATCATTGTTTACTTTGAAGAATTTAGGCATTTCCTTCTCTTCCTCTTCCGGATCATCCTCAAAAAAGCCTTCAACATCATTTGGATTCATTCGCCCTTTTTCTCCAAAATTTTTGGAGGGGCTGGTTGGTGGAACTTTCATGAGCTCTTCTGCAATATGTTTTCATTCATCAAATGAGCATTTACTCAAGAATTCTAATGAATTAAGAGAGAAAAATCTTCACACTGATCATTTATTGATATATATGTGTTCTCTGACGAAGATTGATCAGGAGTTCTCTGATGATGATGAGTAATGACAGGGTTAGTACTGATTAAATTGAATAAGATGAAATGATATTGTAAGTATGAGTCCCTTGTTAAAACACAGTTGTTTTAAATCTGATGGATTACTCAGAATAGCTAATTTAATTCTACCATCTCAAGAGTTTGTGAAATAACTATTTAAAATCTTCACAATGCTTTGCTTGTACTATAATTTCTCAATTATGTAGGAATCCATAACAAAAGCAAATAGCTGGACAATAATAATAAGAACTGATGGCAAGATTCTTTGGACAAAAATCATAAAAAGGAAGAGGGAAACTCATGTTTGATAGAGAAGTTCCCCTCGACTGTTTGCCAAATAGCGAAAGAGAATTGAACAATCAATACTTATTGAGTCAGATTAATGTAGAGAATTGGTATTTACCTCTCAAAGATCCCCAAATATTCCTCCATTTCCTCCAAGTTTCAGGTACATCGAGAGACACCATCTCACAAACAATCTCACATAACCAACAATGATTTGAACTATGTAAAATATGATTCTAAGGAGGAAATTCTTTGGAGGGCGGTCTGTAACAAAATCACATAAATGTATTCTATAGCAAAAGTCATAACCAGTATAAGTTTCGAGCTCTCCTCTAGATTCTAGTTTGAGGTATCTATATACAGTTCTATTACATATTGAAACTACGCTAGGTTCAAATAATGAACATATATTCCTGATCTCTGACTCATCAATAACCTGTTTCGAATTCTTGATGGCAAAATAAGTCAATAAACACCCCTTACAGGCTTTATTTGATTCAGTAAGTATGAAAAACAAAGCAAACATTTGTTATCCAAAAAATAATATTTAATAAATGATAGCCCATTTATGTGTTAAGACGGACACTTTTGGTGGACAATTTGTGGGCCGACCTCATCGTATTCATCTTTAGTGATAACTTTTTGTGGGAAAGAGGCAAGGGAGGAAAGGATGGAACCACCAACCCAATCTGCGTACTTACGCTCTTCTGGAGCAATAACCTTGACAGTCATTGTCTTGGGAGCAAGCTCAGTAACTTCCTTCTTAAGACGATCAGCAAATCCTTCAAACATAGTGTTTCCACCTGAGAGAACAATGTTTGCGAAAAGACCTTTTTGAGTTTCAATATCCAACTTTGAAATGGATTCGAAGACTTGTTGATGAATACCTTTGAATTCTAAATGATTTGAGGAAGGTGAAAATAGTAACTCGGGGCAGCGGAAGCGTTCATTACCAATTGTACAAACCATTCCATCTGGAAGAGTGTAAATTCTCTCAACTTCTGAGGATTCGTAAGCCACATTCATTTCCTTGTTGAAATCTAAGGCAACATAACAGAGTTTCTCTTTAATATCCCGAATGATTTCAAATTCTGCTGTGGTCTTAAAACAATAACCCCTGTTTTTAAGAAGGCTTTGGAGATATTTTGTAAGCCCCAAGCCCCCAAAGCATTCACATTTGATTCCCTCATGTATTGAATTAGAATCATATATGGGAAATGTGGTAGTGATCCCCTCTCCAGAATCAACAACAAGGCCTGTTGTACGGCCAGAGGAGTAAAGGGAAAGAAGTCCAGTTTTCTCCAAATAAAATGCTGGGACATTAAACATGTCAAACATGATCTCAGTAGTTTTCTCACGGTTTTTCTTTGGGTTAGTGGGAGTTTCTGTAAGAAGTACTGGGTGCTCTGATGGATCAACACGAAGTTCGTAGTATAATGTGTGGTGCCAGAGTTTTTCCATGTCATCCCAGTTGCTAACAATACCGTGTTCAATAGGATAGCTGAGGTTTAAAATACCAGCCTTAGCAAAAGTTTCATCTCCAATGAAAATGTCATTTTGTCTGCCAGGTTGCTTAAATTTTGGGCGACCAACAACAGAGGGGAAAACTGATCTTGGGGCTTCATCACTAGAGAAACCAGCTTTGCTCATATAAGAACCATTATCAATAACAAGTGTCTGTATCTCGTCATACATTATTTTTGACTATCTAAAATAGGCATTTTTTAACCAGTCATATCTCTAATACTCATCTTTTGTTAAAGTTATCTGTTCCATAATACTTAGAGGATTAATTCATTAATTTTAAATCATCCTACTTCAAAATTCCAATGAAATCAAGTAAGCATTCAATGATATACATACTGCCATGATAAATAAGAGTTTCCCTTTAAATTTATAGTATACTATCCATATCTCCAACGGATGTTCTGGAAACAAATAGAAAACTCTCATATTTGCTTGATGGTTCATTTGATTAAATGGATGCTTTCACTAATAATCTAATTGATGATTTCATTGGATTTGATAATGTTTCAGAATTTGAATCAGGTACTTTTAATGATGAAGAAAAGGATATTCACAAAAAGCAAATGAATGAATCAAGAGGGGCATTTTTAAGTGTAATGATACAAATCAATTTTGAGAATTACAATCATGATTTCTGTCCTATATTTTGATTAATAGTAGCAATTTCTTTAAAAGATATTATTTGTTTTGTTTTTCAACACAAGAATATGGGTTTACCAATTTATGTGAGATGTTTAGAAAGCAAAAAGATAATCAAAAACAGGAGAGTGCATTCATATGAAGAATGGCCTTTATATATTCTCAATAATGCAAATCCAGTTTCTATTCAAAGTATTCCTGTGTAAGAAGAATGCAAACAACAGGCCTTAATAACATTGATGAAGAGTAATCTTCAGAAGAAGAGATATTCCAAGAACAATCTCACATCCATTGAATGATATAGAAACCCTGAAAAATGGTTTACATTATATGGAAGAATGGCTAGTACAAGTACAAATCGATAGCCCTATGCGAGAGGAATATGAAAGAGCCATTTTTGAATATAAGGAGAGAGATTTCATATCATTTTTTAATGGTTTGGTAGATATTTATGAGAACTCAAGTAATTATTCAGCAGTTCAGTTATCTTTTATCCTTGTTTATCAGTGTATTGATAAAGCCATTGAAGAAATATCCGATTTTGATCTGCATAGAGTATGTTGCAATTGTATCAAGGTTTTTGAAATTGATAATGAGAGTCTTACTAATGCAGGGGCCCAACTTTGCGGCATATGTATTGCGAAAATGATTTCAAAGGGACTATGTAATGGCTTTTTGTTATCATTTTTAAACGAAATTGATAAATGTAGTGATATTATCATTCGAACTAAGTATTTAGCTGTAATAGATGCCTTTTTAAGCGCAATTTTGTTAGAACCAGAGACAACATTGCTTATTCTTAAATTTTTAGTCTCTCAAAGCTCATTTCCCGATTTAGAATGTAAAAGTGTTGTTTCAATGTGCAAACTTGCACCTGAATTAGATTGTCTTCTTTCAAGTAACGATATCGAGTATCTGATAAGTTTTGTTGTCGATAAGATTCAAAAGCAGCAAGTTAAGCATGAAATATATCAATTCTTGAATTGTATATCTAAGGAAGCATTTAAAGTTTTCCTTTCATTGTTATCACATGTTATCCCCTTCATAATCAATGATTTAGAAGCTCAAGACAGTAATATTATTTTACCAATTTCTATGATTATTAAAAGACTATCGAAGAGACAACATCAAGACTCGAAAGTCTATATTGATTTTACTTTTTTTGACTCTGTTATATATAAACTGTTTTATATAAGATTGTGCTTATATAAAGATGATATTGATGATCCATCCGAATGGAATTGCTTTAAAGCTTCTGGTTGTGCAATAGCATCAATGACAAAAGCTTTCCATGATCACTCCTTGACTGTTCTTCCAGTTATTATCAACGAGCTTTTTGATGTTTCATCGCCAACTCTATTTCATTCATTTTTATTTGCAATGAAAATTTTTGTACAAAGAGGAGGTGATATCAATGTGTTAGAGACTATTCACATTATTATTAGCAGTTTTGAATCTAGAATTGTTCAGATTAGGAATGAAGCTCTTCAGCTTTTGGTTTCTTTAATTGATGGATATTCATCCGAAGTATCTAATTCTATGGTTGAAGATATTTTTCTTTGCATTACGAGTATTTATTCCACAGATAATGAAATTAATATATGTCATACTGTTTTTGTTGCTGGCCAGTTGTTTTTATCTTTTCCAAATATTTTGACGAATGATATAATTGATTTCTTATATCATTCATCATTGAATGATTCATTTAATGTATCTCATGCATCAATTGAAACTTTAATAAGTATAATTGAGAGATCTGATCAGCTATCTATACAGCTTATGTTTTTGGATCCTACAATAAGAATGCTTGAAAACAGTGAGTTGATTAATTGTGCCATATGGGAAGATTTTGTTGATATCCTTGGCATTGCGATTAAACAAGTTACCATTTCTTGTGAACCTTATCTGGAAAGAATAATAGAAATTCTTTTAGAGAAGAAATGCATAACAACTCTTGTTCCCCTGTCTCTAATAATAGCATATTTTCCTGATGAAACACATAATTTAATGGGTTATTGTATTGTTTTGTGCAGAGAGTTTTTATCTGAATCATGCTCTCATGATATACTTAGGGTAATCAATACAGTTATAATTAATATTTCCCAGAATGACAATTTTGTGAAAGAGGCTGATGAATTGTTAGACTTATTGTTTGAATTATTCCATGACAATCACAATGATAGAATATCTCAAGGATTAATTATGCTAACAATTGGAAATATTTTTTCAAATTTTCCTGAAGATTACTCCCAATTTGTTGGTAGCATAGTGCACATTACCCAGTATATAGCAAGTGATTCCATCAACAGCGATTATTACTGCATCGTTTCTGGGCTACTTGAGTGTTTTGAAGCTTTTTCAATATTTTTAGATGATAAAGATGTTATTTTATGCGAGACATTACTTGATATTGCTATCGAACACCTAGAATTAAATGAAGGTCTATGTGAAGATTGTTTACATTTAATAATGTCATTGGCTACTCTGAGGATTGATTGGTTATATGAATACCAGTCAAAGTCCGAGAATTTAGAGAAACTAATTGAAATTTCTTTACCATTCGAGTCACTCAATCTGGCGGCAACTGACCTAAATGAAATCCTGAATTGTGAATAAAAATAGAGTAAGATTTTTTTAACTCAAAGAAAACAAATAAAACACATATATAGAAACGGATATCACCAAAGAAACGAAACCAACAGATGTCATAAGAACTCCAGCGCTGACTAATTCGATGGAATCCGATTCTTCCCATGAAGCAAGGAAGATCATTGGTGTGTGAATAAAATCCCTGGTTAGTACCCTCATCGAACTAAACCTAATTGTAATGGGGAAATTATCTTCATTTAAATCTATTTTACCTAGATCAATTAAGGATATTTGATCTTCAATAGGCATTATATATCCAACATTGCTCTGACACTTGTGCCCAATACCTTTCAAGTCAGTCACAAGAGTTGGATACGGACAATGCACACGAAAATCTCCAGAGGATCTCAGTTCCAATGGAAGCAAATTTGGTTGTTTCAAACTAACATTCTCAGAATCATATTTCCCTATAATGCTATTCAATTCAAGCCTTTTCACCATAATTTGATTATTCTTGGCATCTAATACACTAATCGATATATTATAGCCAAATAGATTGTGAATTAAATAAAAATTTGATGAAATACCAGCTTTTTCAAAATCATTGGTATCAAACCTAAAAGAAATGGGATAAAATTCTGAATATGGCATCAAAACGCTAGTATCTGTGGAATTAACACCAACCCAATAAGAAAACCTATCATCTGTTTGTGGATAGATTGGAATTGTCCTGAGGGCTTTCATTGAGTAGTATTGGGGTCTCAAAGACCCAACAATCCAACTAGGTATCCCAACTAAAAATAATACTAAAGATATCATAGTAAAAACAATACTAGAGAGCCACTCGCTCTCACACATTTTTTATGAATGCTTTAAAGTGGACACCTGAGGATGTATCGAAGAAACTCAATCATATTGGACTTGGAAAATATTCAAACACATTTTTATCTAGTAAAATCGCAGGGAAAGATCTGTTTTCATTATCCGATTCACAATTAAGGGAGATTGGGATGACAGCAGCCCACAGATCAACATTCAACGGATGGATTAGATCTATTCATCAACCAGTTTCTGGACGGAAATCAATAGTCCCTAAAGCAATTATAAAAGCCCCTGTAGTAAGTGACACATATCGGGTACCAACAAAAAAGGTGTACACGTTTAAACAAGAGGAAGAGGTCTTTGATTTAAAAGATCTATCGTTTGCACCACCACCACAGGTGAAGAGAATCCCGAAAAGAATATCACAACTTAGATCACAAAAATTCGATGTTCCAATGAATGGTAATGACGAAGATAGAGTGCCTTGCCATGTTTGCGGGAGATTATTTGCCAAAGAAAGAATAAGCACACACGAAAATATTTGTATGAGAACACATAACAAAAAACGGAGGGTGTTTAATTCTCAAAAGCAAAGACTCAAAGGCACAGAAATACCCATACATATACGCCAAAACTATAATCCCCCTCCTAAAAAGCTTATAAATGGCAGGCCAAAATATGTGGTTGAACACGAGGAATTAGTGGCAGCAATAAGAGCAGCAAGAGGTATTAAGGTTATTCAAACTAAACCATCAATCAGTGATGATAGAGTGAAGTGTCCACATTGTAATAGGAAATTTGGAAGAGATGTTGCCAAAAAGCATATAAGCATATGCAGCCAAAACTCATACACCAAACCTAGGCTTTCTTCTTACAAAAAGTATAGGGATTAGCTATCGGCACCAAATCGACCTGATAGAATGATGTAAGATACGATCATTTTAAATTGAATTACTAATCATCGTTTTGTTCATTTGAATGAAAGTATTGATTCTTGTAGCACATGCTGATCCATTTGGACATAGTGCAATTTATCCATTTGCTTTATCTGCAAAGGAAGCCCTTATTGAAATGGGAAGCGAGGTTAAGTTTTTTGATCTTGTTAAAGAAGGGTTTGATAGAACAGCAACAATATATGATTTTAATTCAATTAAGAATCCAGATGATTTTCATTATGCAAATGAGCAAGCAGAAGATAACTTGATCCCATTGATAAGAGAACACCAAGAACATGTAGAATGGTGCACCCACATGTTAATTTTTGGCCCCATGTGGTATTTCCGATTTCCAGCAACATTCTATGCCTATTTTGAAAGAGTTTTTACGAATGGATTCGGATACACGCCAACAAAATTTGTTGAAACAGGCCCAATGAAAGGAAAATTCGCAATGTGCATTACAACATGTGGAAATAAGCCAGATTTTATCAATCCGAAGGGAGGATTGAGCAGTATTGAAGGCCTAATGTATCACACAATAAGTGGGCACTTGAGATATTGTGGATTCTCGGTTCTTAGATCTCAGGCATTCTGCAGTGTTGAGTCCAAAAATTTCAAAGAAAATCTTCCTGAACTTCTCACAAAATGGAAAAAGGCAATAATGAATCTACATAATCGACCAATGGTACCATTCTTTAAATTCGGAATGTCGGACCCATCAAAGCCAAATGAGTTACAGTTCCTAGCTGGGTTGGAAGATTTGTCACTCGATGAAGCAATAAACTATTCTTTACACTAAATGATTATTCAAATGTTTACAACAGACGATGAAATAAACTTGCTTTACATTATCGTTGATGTCGGTTCATATTCTGTAGGTTATTTCCATTTTTTGATAAGCAAACGTTAAGTAAAGTCAATTGGCCTAAATGAAATATACTGAGCTTGAAAACAAAGAAGGGAAAGTTCCGAAAGACGGGATAAGTGAATATATTAATGTTCATTATTGTCTCATTGTTGTTTTTATTATTTCTTTATGTTCTTTGGTTCTTACCATTTTTTCATATTATTACTCTTTAAACGCTGACGACAATTTTTCTCAACCTCGTAAGGAAACAGTTGTTGATAAAATTGTTAAGCAAATAATTGGGACATCTCTTGATTTTGCACTTCCCACCCGTTTTGTTGTTGATAATAGTTATATCTTACCTCCTTCAAATCAGCAAAGCAGAGGAACATGTTGGATATTCTCTACTTTAATGTTAATGGAATCTCATTATAGGCATCAGGGTATCAAAGCTGGTTATTTAAACCCAGATGAATACGTATCTTTTTCAAAGCAAGCATATGGTGCTTTTATTGGTCAAAACTGTATTGCAAGCAACTTTTCTGTTGCTCCATGCAAGCATGGTGGATTACCGAAAAACACAACCGACGACCACAAGGCCGACTCCATTTACTATTTCGCTGAATCATTCCCTGGTTTAAAGAAATCACTTCTCCCCGAATCCGTTTGTGAATACATTCCTAAACCTGATCCCAAGACTGATTTTGAATGCCCTGGAATGGAAAAAGCAATTCCTCAAAATCCCATTGAGTTTAAGATTAAAGGAATCAAATATGCTTCCGATGTATATCATGCAAAGAAGTTAATTGTTTCATCACAAAGACCATTGGTTGTGGGTAACCCATTGGGCCAATACTTGTATTATGCTCCATGCAATTCTTCTGGATGGGGTGAGCACGATTTATGCACCAAAGAATCAGTTCCATGTCCTGCCGGCTACAAAGAAGACAAATGTGCCCTTGTTTCTTTACCAGGAAGAGCACCAGACGGTACATTTTTATACATTGATGATTATTCAAGATCGGCTCGTTGGGGCGGTCATGCAATGAATGTTGTTGGATATAATGATGACTGGATTTATCATTCCCGCCATACAACATTAAAGTCGTTAGCACCAATCAAAGGAGGTTTCATTTATCACAACTCATGGGCATCAAGAGGTCACTCAGTTGAATATTTGTTAGGAAGAAGAAGCGAAGAGAATGAAGCTGTTGTCTGTCCAAATCATGAGATTTCCACCAACTGGATACCAACAACTCTTGAGTGCATTAAGAAAAATGCAGGCGACCATACCAAGTGTGGGAAAGAGTTTTCAAGAGTAAGAGGTTTTGGAATAACCAAGCATGCTGATCTTCTTAAGTGTATCGATCCAAAACTGTGCGATACTAATAAGAATTATGTACTTTCACAATCGAATGGAACACACCAAATGGATGTAAATTCCAAACCATTGTTTAGCGGTCTCGACAAGGTTGAATTCATCACATGGACAAAAGATGACGATATGAAGACCGAATTCTTTGATCTTTATCCATTCCATTACCTTCATGCTGCTTTCAAGCCAGTTGATAATGAACTCGTGAAAAACAATGAACTTATGTGTGGTTATTATATCATGCCATATGCAGCCATTGAGATGATGAATAGGAAGACTTGGTCAAATCTTGATAATTTCCATGTTGCTGATATTGATGTTGAATATACTCCAGCCAGTTATGCATCACAGGCATCAACCCAATTCAACTATACTCTCCTTAAACAATCAACCAAGAAATTCCAAAAAGTCGAATTCGATGGCCCTCTTCCATACGACAAAGTTTATTAAAATACGTGAAGCTGACTTTTTTTACTAGCTTATTTTGATGACACGATTTTCATTTAGTACTCTCATCTGAGCCAACATGTTAAAAAAACATTGCAAAAAAGCTGTTGTTTTATGCAGGTAAAGGTTCTGATGAATTTGTTTCGGTATCATGATATTTCATATAGAGAAATATGGCTACAATTAACCCTATTATAGTGATTGAACCAATAACAATAATTGCTGCACTTGATGAGGAATTTTCATCATTATTGTTAATACTTGTAGTTGGATCAGGTTTGATATATAATTGATTAATGGGTATAGCGACACCATTTGAACCAACAATGTTGAGGTTTCCAGATGAGGAACCACCTGATAAAATGACTTCAACATTCGTTGTACTTGTTTGAATTGTTATATTATTGGGAATAGTCACATTAGAAAATGATTCAGATATTAATGTTTTGCTTTTTTCAGTTAAAACAATGGGAACTGGGGCAATATACACTTCAGAAGAATTGCTCACATTGATGTCAATAACAAGGGCCTGAACCTTGTTTTCATTCACTATTGTTAATCCTCCAATAATATCACTGCTGATTGGAACAGAAATAGTCTCATTATTTGTATTCTTAATAACAATACCTGAGTCAATAAATGTAATAGATCTGACAGATCCTTCCGCCTCAGTTGATATTGTTAGATTAGCATCAAGAATCTTCCCAAAATCTACAAATTTTGCGGTCTCAAAACCAATTTGAAACATGGATCCAACGCTATACTGAATTGGAGATTGATTTGTCATCATCAATGAACATAAACCATTGGATGAAAGGGAGAATGGATCTTCTCCATTTACTTGAGGGAAGCTACCAGAGAATGAGATTACAGAATTGTCTGCCATATTGAATGATATTTTAGGAAGAAATTGATTAGTTTTAATGCTTTGAATTTGGTTTGATCCAGAAATATTTAGCTTTTGATGACCTGAGAAATATGTTTTTGGAGAACCAAAAACATTAATATATTGATTGTTTCCTATTCCAATAAACAATCCCCCAACAACTGCTTTAATGTCAGTGAAGAATGTAGATATTATTAGCTGTGCATTCGATGAGTATTCAACATTAGGATAACTTGTGGTTGTTGGATTACCTTCAATGATACTAAGTTTCGATTCAATCTTAACATTTGATAATGACCCAAATGATTCAAAATCAGCGATAACCTCATTACAGGTGAGATTCCAATCAGAAATTGACTCGAATAATGATATATTGGAAATTTTTCGCAAATTTATTGAATCAATAGTGAGAACCAAATCACTTTGATCTAATAGACTTGAATTCTTTACCATGAAATCAATATTATAAATCTCGAGAGATGATGGAGCTTCAATAAAGTCTAATAAAACAGAAGATCCTTGAGTAAACCCTTCTATAGAAACAATCTTATTCTTCAACGTAGAAAATGATAATACTATTTGGGGTGTTCCAACAATCAAAATTTTTACAGTATTAGTAATACTGATATTCTTAATGATCTCTAGTTGATTTGATAGCTGATTTTGAGTTATACGTGCAATTCCATTTGGGCATATCAAAACATCTTGGGAAGACCCTCCTACACATAAAGAATCAATCGGATCAGGTGTTGGTGGAATAGTTGTTGGTACATGTGTAGGTTGAAGTGTTTTAAGTGGCGAATACATTGGAGAGAAAACTGGTGTATGAAAAGGTGTCTGAAGGGGACTTTGAAGAGGTGTAGAATCTTGAGTAGGTTCATAAGTTTGAAAAGGGGTCTCAATCAATGTCTCATATAGTGTAGCCAAAGGACTCATTGCTATAGTGTCTAAAAGAGTTTCCAAAGGAGTTAGTATGGGCGTTTGAATGGGAGTGTAATCATAGGTAACGACAGGACTATGAATTGGAGTAGTTTCTGGAACTATTTCAGTCATTTCATATGTCGACATTGGAGTTTCTACAGGACTATTCTCTTCAGTTTGGTAGGGGGTTTCAACCGGAGTAGGATCATCTGAAATCTTAGGAGTTGATTCAGGGGTTTCTATAGGAGATGGTCTTATTGTTAGGGATGCAAGTGGTGATGGAACTGGTATTGGATTATCAGCATTGCAGTATTGAGATCCAAACAATCCCACTTCATAAGTTTGTCTCTTTTGCAAAGAATTATTATTTGCTGTTGTCACAATTGATTTAGTTTCAAAAGATCCTTCATGATAAATATAGCAATGGGCCAATTCAATGGCCCCCCCAGTTTGGGGAGAGAAAAGAACACCTTCATTATCATCAAAAATACAATAGTTCATTGAAAACCTAGCATTTCTGACAGAATTAATAAGTCCATTAGTTGAGGGGCTATTATTATGGACAAATATTGCAGAACTCATTGTGCCTGTAAGATTATTTATATATAAACAGGTATATTGTTGGGCGTAATTGTTGGAAAATATGCAAAACGAACTCTCATATGATAATGATGATAAACTGTAAAAACCTGATCCCCAAGTATTGAAATTTAATGAACTATTCAAATTATTAGTAATCTGATTGCCATAAATCATTTCCATAGGGTGGGGTTTAAGAATCTGATATGAACAATATGACATTGATAGAAAACTAGCTTCATTTTCCTGAACTGTGGAAACCTGAGCAAAATGGCACATATTGTCACTATGACACCGGAAAACACAAATCGTTTTCAATATAGATGCCTGAGAATTGAAAAAGATTGCCCCACCAATTCCTGTTGCTGTGCAATTGATTATCATTGAAAAAGAAGCACTCATGTTATAACCAGAACCAGAAGCATAAATTACCCCTCCACTTCCAGAATACTTGTTCAATCTTGTAAAAACACAATTTTCAATTGAAATACTGACCTGATTGTATGATCTTCCAGACGATTTGACCTCATTTAGACATTCTTGGCTAGCAATGTTGGTCAACTGATATATCTTTTTGGGCAATATGGCCAAGGAATTCATCATTGAGGCTCTATTTGCATTATTCCCAAAGAAACAAATATTCATTGATGGCGGTGGATAAGAGGCAAGGCTTATTGTTCTGGCGAGGAATACCAAACAGAATGCTAATAAGTAAGGATAGCTCTTACAACTTTGCATTGAAATTGTGTTGGGCCATACATGGATCGTTATCACTTTCAATTGAAACAACGATTTACTTTTCTGAGAAATATAATTATAGATTTAAAAGTCAACAATGATTATAAATTCAAATTCATTCAAGATTAAAAGAAAAATTCTATGTATTGTCCAAAACTGAAAGTAAAAATTTGTGAGTATATAATGAACCAAGGTAGAGAACCTCATGAGTGAATTAATATGTACATAGAAAATGAAACAAAAATATTGCGCCTAGGAATTCAGAATGTTACAAGCTTGTTGACAATGAAAAGAGTTGATGAAGCAAATCTGTCTGGGCTTTTCAAATTGGGGATTGGGTCAAAGAAGTATATCAGATACTATGTAAAAAAGAAATATCGGGTATTCTTTGTAAGAAATCCTATCATCTAATTCAGAAATATTCACTTATTCTTGTAACATCTTGGTAAATCCTAAAAAAACCTTAACCATTTTCGAATAAGGATATTACAATACAAATATGAATAAATACTACCATGCTTTTGTTCAGATATGACCCAGTCTATAAAATTAGGCTCTATCCTATTTATGGCTTGGAGACCAATCGGTATCATCATTCGATTCTGTTTCTTGATTCACTGCAGGTACACTGATTAATGAACGCCTTGCTGGAATCGATTTCTTTTGTCTATTTCTTTGTCTAGTTTTAGGAAGCGCCCAATTTTCCGCATTCTCCGAGTCTATATTTGCAGAAACAATCTGAGACATTAAATAATCAGAATCTACACTATTCATAGCATTTTCTGGTAGATCCCACACTCTCTCGGGCCAAAACATGGGAACTCTCTGATCTTCGGGTTCATTGTGGTAATTATCAAGCTTACGCGTTTCTTCACGAGTGATTCCAGGAGGGATCTCACTTAAAACGCGATCTAATACCTGAGCCACATGCAAATGTTCATAATCAATACCATTAGCGATTCTTGATTCATATATTTCAAGTTGTTGGTGAGAAATCTCTCGCATTTGGTCATTAACACTTGTCGAATAGCAGGATGAAAACACCACATTAGAAATCCCATCCCAGTTTGGTACAGGAATACTAGAATTGCTAGATCTTCTTTTCGTAGGATGAAGAGAATTATACCTATTAATTAGTTCTTTTGGAGGCTTCGTGAACATTCGCAAAAAACTGCTAAAATGAGATTCATTAGAGAATAAATCATTAAGAGAACTCGAAAAAATATTTGATTGAGAAAAAGGGTCTGTGATGACATCGCCATCAGCCAACATCTATAGAATTAACATATTTATTGATCCTTTTTGGCTTTCTTCGGCTTTGGGATGGGAGAAATCAATTTAGAATGGAATGAGCACGGTATTTCAAGAGAACCATCACTCTTCGGATGAAGAGCTTTCGTGGATATTTCTTTCCAAGTAGAATAGTACTCATGGTTCATTGGTAGTGGATATATCAGTTGCCATTTTGATGAATCGCTCTGAGCATGGAGTTCTCCGTTTGGTCCCATGTGTTCGAAAGATTCGGCTAAAAGTCCTTCTTTCAGATCTTTTTCGAACCCTACAGTAACACAAAGAGAGGGTCTGTCATTGAGCTCAAGAACAAGAGGATTTAGCTTGTAATCCAAAATAATATCAATTCCTAGAACATGATAGAATTTGTTTTTCAGTTTCAGAGCTTTGTACTTAGAAATCTCTTCTGTTTCGGGTTTTTGCTCATGCTGCTCCTCGATTTTTTCAATTTTACTCGGCTGTGCTGGGGGTGTTTGATGATTCATAGAAACTTCATATTTTCTTTGAAGAAGAAGAGGAAGATTAGATTTTTTGGGAATAATTTGATAATTAACAATAGAACCAACAACAATGGGATTGGAATCAAAATCAGGCATGATTAACTTTGATCCCATCGACTTTCTATGGGGCATCAAAACCATGTTGGTTTGCTTTTTTATGATCTCTGCTTTTACTGTATTAGCAATATAAGGTTGTTGATGAATTGCTTTTTCCTCCAATTCTGCCTCATTTGGTGCTTCATTTACATTCAAAGCTTCTTTAGTTTGCTTTGACACAGAATAAAGTGGCCTTGTATGTGTTGGAAGAAATGAAAGGAGCTTCGGAGTTATTCCGATGATTGCTGCTCTACTACATTCGCAAATTTTTTCCCAAATTTCATCTTTTCTTCCTGTATCATCATTAATCTTTTGAAGAACATCAGAAGCTTTGAGAGTAAATGTTGAAGGGTCTTGAAGTCCATTCTCAACATTGATGGCTGTGTTAGTAAGATGAATGAATTGTTTTTCCTTATTTGCTCGAGAAGGGGGTTCATAAAGTTCGGTGCAAAACCTAGCAATGCCCTCGTTATAAATATAAAAAGTGAGTGGCTCTAATGAAGTTATCAATATGTAAAAACGAAAATCGAATTTCTTGCCATTAATCAAATAAGGATTCACATATTGTTGAATAACCGATTGATATGTTATATTTTGTATTTCACTAATACTTTGAACAATTTTGATACCATTCCCGCAGCTCCCTGCTTTGGGTTTAACAACCCAAGAGGGATTATAGCCTTTTTTGCTACATATATTCATGTGATCCCTTTGAACATCTTGTAAATCTCGGGGAAGCAAATAAGTTCTTGGATATACGCGAAACTGAGAAGGGAAATGCTGTCTAAACTCGTTCATAGATTGAAAAAAAGTGGACTTATAACAAATTATATCCATTCCAGGAAATTTTCCACACTTTTGATGGGGCTTATAGTCAAGTGCATCCTCCTTAGTCAAAACACCATCTATCCATACAAAAGGCGGACTATATTTATCATTAACAGCTAGCAATCCAGCTTTCTTCACAGCCTCCTTGGATGTCGTGTATTTCGCCCGGGAAACACAAATCTCAATTCCAGAATTTCTCATCGAAATTAACGTCCAGGTGAAATTTACAAAATAATCGTATAATAAACACAATTTATTTTTTGAGCAGGTTTTTGATTCTTATGAACTCTTCTCTTTTCTTATTCTGCAAAAAGGTTTTCGCTTTTTGATATTCGTCATCACGATTGTCAGAAAGAGGAATTTTAGCAATTTCAGGGCATGAATATGAAGAGATTTCTGGTATTAATGAAGTTGTTTCAAATATTTCTGATTGTTGGATTGTGAAAGCGCGAATATTATCTAATAGAAACTGTGAGTATTCACATAGTTTCAGATTAGTTCCATCAAAAGAAGAATAATTGATTGAATGAAATATTTCTTCAAGATTAGTTAGCATTTTTGTTGTGAGATTTTCATCTTTATCTTCGGCCAAATCACTCATAGCTTGCAAATTTTCCAATTTTGAACTGATATGCGACAATGAGTAATCAATATAATACTTTTTTTCAAGAGCCCGGTATTCCAAATCCAATAAGTCATTTAGCTTCTTAGTTTTTAATTCAAAAACGCTATTCTGAACAGGTTTCTCATGCTCGTTCAATTTAGCAAGAGAAATCAGTTCATTAGTATCATCTAATATACTTCGACTCAATGATTCTCTGAGAGCCCGAATGGAACTTTTTAAATCCGTTGTATCAGGAATATTGTATATAATCCTATTTCTATTATTCTTTAGTATATCTCTATTTAATAATAAAACCTCATCTAGTAAGTTTTCAGGACAATTCTTACCAAATTGGAAGATAATCAAAGTGTTTAGTTGTTCTTTTATATCTTCTATCATAATATTTGTCATATCTATTATTGCTTTATCATTTATCAGCTGAGAGTTAATAAAAAATATGATTTCATTATATAAATTATCCAAAGATATCGATAAATAACCAATAATTCGATTATAGAACATTGATATTGCATTTTCTGATATAGAATTTGAAGATGAAGGCTTGGTTTCAGATAGGTATTTCGATATTTGGGGTGTTTCCGAATCCGGATTGTTTGTCAAGTTCATAAAGTCTTCAAATCCAATCCCAGAGAGAGAGCTATTCATTTTTCTTGGTCTTGGAATAGAATTTTTCAGCGTTGTTGAGTCTGTTTGTTTAATATTAGCATTACTATCTTTTTTTCCAACGTTAAGAGACGGAGGACCATCATTAAACCTAATTCTATTTATTTTCCCGAGTTTTTGAGTTTCTTTCACATTATTAGTGACAATGTATTTGAGCATGAAAAATGCAAATTACTACCCAAACAAAAATATTTATTTCTTCCATTATTTTTGGACTAGATATTCTATAGCCTTGGATTTGTCATTATTAAACAACTCGAGAGCTTCTTTTGCATCGTTCTCGGCAAATCCCATTTCCACAAGAAAAGATACATCGTCATTTACGGCTTCAAAAGCAGGGCTATTACTATCTAAAAGGCTATTACCCGGTTCGTATGAGCGAATAGACACTTTTCGAAATGAAAGGGCATCATTCAGCCACAAAAAGTATGAAACAACTGAAGAAATCAAGAAAACTAAAGATATAAGATGAGTTTGATAGACTACATATAAAAAAACCCCAAAAACAAGAACTTTATCACTGATCATCCCAGAGATATTAGTTTCTGGGAGTCTAAAAATCATAAATATAATTAAAGAACTTGGAAAAATTAGAAGAAAAGGGATATGTAATGAAGTTAAATAGAAAATCATGATAAATAACGGTCCGCCAATTAATATTGAGTACAAAAAATAAACAATCAATCCAGACAAACCAAGCATTCTCTCTATATGTCTGCATGACCATAAGCAAAAATTCATACACAAAGAAATGAGAATTGTTGGCCACGCAATTACTTTTTGAATCTGTATAATAATTGGAGTAATAATTCTATCATCCTTAGAAGCCTGCAAAACAATCGTAAAGAATGATGTTAATATAATAAAATTCTCAATAATTGGAGACCCTTTAAAGCTTTTAATGCCTCTAAACATAATATAAAAAACATTTTATTTCACATGTCATGGTTCAAAATATAGTCTTGAAGACTCTTCGATGAGTGTGCTGGTACAATAGACTCCAGAGATGATGTATTTTTGGAAATTTTGAACAGATCTGCAATATTGATCTTTTTTATCTTCGAGAGTTCTATCAGAAACAGATCCCAAAATGTTACACTATTACCTTTATCAAGATAAGATGCTCTAACTTTTTGAAGAGATTTCTTAATACTAACACCTTTATCAGGGATCGAGATATTCCAAAGCGTTTGAAAATATGTTGGTATCTCAGTATTTTTAAAATCTAATGGGTTAATTGTTGGCCACCTTTTGATAAATGCAAAACATGATATTACATCACTTAATGAAGACTCTTGATCATCTAAAAGATCGCCATCAGGAAAAGTCAATATTGATATAAATGAAATTAACAAATACTGCTCTGGAGACGGTTCTTCATGAGAAAATACTTTTTGCGCACTGTCAACACTCAAAACAATAGGGTATCCACATATTGGACCTTCTTCGGGTAATTCAACATCAAAAACAATACGAAAGTGATGCTTGAAATCAAAACCCGAGTTATCAATGACCGCTTCAATAAGAGAATCAATGGATTGGATACTAGCCTCTACTGAAGACAAAGATTTTATTACACTAGTTGGAAGAGTAAACAATGCAAATCGGGATCGGATCTCTGTCCAGGGCAAAGGAATATTCCTTGTCAATTCCCACACATCAGGATCGCTTACATTATAATATGGAGCTCTTATAGAATTGGTGATTTCAAGTTCGATTGTCGTATTATCTTTGGCAATAGTTTCACTAACCACATATAATAATCCTCCAAATGGAGAACCTATCGTTGTTTCTCCATTTAGCTCAAAAGAGGTAACAACTAAAGGCCATCTTTTCCATGGCCCGGGTTTTGAAAAGAGACACTCAGTATGAGAACCAATTTGTAGAGAAACTCTTTGATGAGCCACAGATGGAACCACATGACATATGGTGCCAGATGGTATCCATATTCCTGTGGTAGCCCATCCATCATTTGATATTTGAACCTTAATTTTATTTGTTTTTGTTTTAACTAATGAATAATCAACACTTCCAGGGAATCTCATTCCTAAGTCCATATTTTCAAAACATTGTGCTGGCATTTTGGAATGAATATCACAGAGTAAAATCGAAGTCACACCATGAACCAAATCCGGGCATATCCCATCATCATTTTCATAATTAGTTCTTTTTAAAAACTCTATAGCTAACTCATGAAGATTAACAACGGACTGATTGAAACTGTGTGGCATCACATTCAAATTGTACTTTAGTGATGTTACAATAGAGTCCATTAAAGACAAATCATAACTCTCTTGTGAAATAAATGCCCGAAATGAACTTACTAATGATCTAAATGTATATTTATGAAGGAGACTTACATGAATATTAACCTTAATAGTATCTGCATCTATAGGACCAGCAATTAGAGAGCAATGAGGAAACCCAACCCCTGTAATCGACAAAACTTTATTCATTACAAATTTTTTGGGATTGTAAGGCTTTTCAGGATCAACGCCACAACATATTAATCCTCCTCCAGCTTCAACAAACCTCAAAAGCTCATTGTTTCTATCATTATAATCACTTTGACATATCACAACATTTGTTCTTTCAAACTCGTCAAATGTATCTTGAATTCTGATTTTAAAACCGAATCCACTCATGTTATCTGCTAATTGATCAGAAACATCAATTGGTAACCCAAGAAATAATACACCTACCCTACCTCTTGCCACCCCAGAAGTCCATTTAACAATATTCTCGAGAAATGCAGAAGCGTCTGTATTATCTTTTGATGAAAGAACAAATTGCTTAATATTTCCAACCACAGAAACTTTTCCTTTTTGAAATCTAGTTATCCCAATAAGCGGCAAACTAACCCCAGTTGAATCACCGTCTTCCAGGCACAAATTCGCCAATATTAAAGGCAAAGACAAATCCGAAAAACAAACCACCGGATATGTAGGATTAGGTTTCGGAATTGCAGTAATCCCTTGCAAAATGGAATTAAAATCATTTCGCAATATTACCTTATATTTTTCAAAAGAAAATTCCGCTTTCTCTTCTTCTTCCTCATTTTTTTCAGGTTCCCTTTTTACATTCTTTTGATGTACCCGGGCGGGTGTTTCCATCAGGCAACCCATTTTGTCCTTTTAGAAAATTTACAAAACGTGTATTTATCAGAATTTTTACCAATTTCTTCGGCGGTCCGGAAGAAATTGGCTCCTTATTGAAAATTTCTGTAATCATTGAGCCTACTGCAATTACACGGTATAAAAGATACGAGGATAATCAATATTGTCAAAAGGGGGGCGGCATATTTAAGGATTTCTGAATGGTCTTCGAGAGCATATATAAGGATTGCTATGAAGATGTTAAATACTAAAAGAGTAATGAGTAACTTATTAGGAACTGAACTCCGAGAATGTTTTTGTAGAAATTCTTCTTCACCCATGTTTTGATTCGAAAAGGAAATATAATCAGCAGCAACAGAATTAGTAGTCTCTTGGACTGGGCCATTTTCATGTGGAATGGAAATAAAATGAGTGTTTTTCGATTGTGTAGATATGGTACAGCTTTTAGACAATTTGTTTGATAAAATTGTCATCAGTCTGTCTTCATCGATGTTGTTGATTAAAAAGCTAGGTTTATATTTTGCTAAAAACGTTGTAACATCATTATCTGAAAGCTGTTCCAGTTTCGTTGATTCGTTGAGTATTGAAACGATGGTGGCAGCACCATAAATAGATATTATTCCTGGTAGACAGCTAGAATCACAAAGATTATTTAGAAATGGCAAAACTTGCTTAGAAGTAAGTTTTCTTGGGAATGATAATGAGTTGAGTAGTGTCACAATTTTTTCAACACCATGTGTTGATAATAAGTCTGGAAGATAGCTATCATCACTAAACTTATTAAGAAATGGTAAAATAAGATCAGAAGAAAGCTTCTTTTGAATTGATAATCTGATGAGTTGTGCTACAATTTTTTCAACACCATGTATTGATAATAAGTCTGGAAGATAGCTATCATCACTAAACTTATTAAGAAATGGTAAAATAAGATCAGAAGAAAGCTTCTTTTGAATTGATAATCTGATGAGTTGTGCTACAATTTTTTCAACACCATGTGTTGATAATAAGCCAGGAAGATAGCTATCATCACCAAGAGTATTTAGGAATGACAAAACCAGTTCAGAAGAAATCTTTTTTTGATTAGGAAATTGGGTAAGATGTGTTAATATTGTACCAGCACCGTGTTTGGATATTATCCCCGTAAGATAGCTGTCATCACAAAACTTATTAAGAAATGGCAAAACAAGGTCCGAAGAAAGCTTTTTTTGAATTGATAATGCGTTCAGACGATTCACGATTTTTTCAACACCATATACTGATAATAAGCCTGGAAGATAACTATCATCACAAAGATTTTTTAGAAATGGTAAAACAAGGTCCGAAGAAAGCTTTTTTGGAATTGGTAATCTGATGAGCATCCCGACAATACTTTCAATACTTAAATCGTTGAGTAGGCCACCCATTCCATCACCATAATAACGATCAATAAATGATGATATGGTGTTTAACTCTAGTTTTCCTATAAAAGAATCATCATTAAGACACTTGACAACCTCATTGCAATTATGGTGTCTCAATACATTTCCTAAAAAGTGTTCTTTATAATATCTTTCAATAAATGAATTAGTCAATGCGTCTGGAAGCTCAAAATCTCCAGGAATTTCCAAAATATATGTTAAAATGTTTTCAATACTCTGCTCTGAGATCTTAATTGGTAATGAAAATTGATTTTTCAAATAATAACAAATCAAATTAGTTTCTCCTCTTCTAAAGCATTCTTCCGATAAAACTCTTTCGAAAAGTTTTATGTATTCTGTGTTATTGAAAAAACACGTTTTCATGGGAATCTCGTATTCAATACAATAGGCAATATGAATATACCAAAACCCCCTTATACAGCTCTTATAGAATTGTGCGTATTTTTCGATCTTCATTACTTCTTCCTCTGAATTGCAAAACCTTGATGCTACTAAAAAGCAGCAATCCTTAATTCTTCGCCACTGTTTATGGACAGAAATATCTTTTATTTCGTTATTAATCAATAAAGCAGCGCTAACTAAAGGATGTTTCGAACTAGAACACGAGTTCAGCAAACTGAGATCCATTGTGTCATTTTTTCAACATGTAAACCTGACGAGTTCAAATCTAAACAGGTTCTTTATATGAGTTTTTCTTCAATGTGAAGCTTATAAATTGCAATTGTCATAGTTATTAAACTCTGCAACCATGAAGGAACCAATGTCCATTGAAGGGGAGTTGAGAATTTGAATCCATTTATTCAAACACGGAATTCTAATTGGAACTTCATCACACAAAGGAAAGCTTCTTAAAACTCTATAGAATGGCTTATTGAAAGAGTAAGCCAACGATTCTGAAAGTTTTGAACCAGAAAATCCGATAATATGGCTTGAATAACTGGATATTATAAACAATACGGCTGATAAAAAATAGGAATTGACACCAATGAGTTCTGGGCTATTGTTTATACTATGAACAGTATGATTGATATAAAGGAACTTTTTCCCGAAATACACTACAAAATCTTGTTCTGGTTCGCTTTTCATCATTAAACACCGATATGCCGTATCTTGCATCATTTTTGTGTATCTGATTTCATGATCATCAAAGATTGCTAATGCTGGTTTGGATTTAACATTCTGCAAAAAACGTTGGGCTATTACATTTACACTATCAGCAAAGTTTAAGAAAACCCCAGAAAACTCAAAATATATCTCAGTAATATCACAGATAGAGCATAGCATTGTTCGATAATTTGGATTCGACCAAAACAATGGAGCCAGAAATTCATCTGAATCGAGAAGAACAACTTGGTGTTTTGTCATAACAATTGATGTTAAATTCCTGTGCAATATATCTGACCATCTCCATTTATGCGCCGGAGCAACTATAAAAGAAGGTATCTGTGTAAAATCTAGTATTTCATAATTGAAAGGAAGATGATGAAATACTTCTTCTCTTCTCCAAATCCATCCAGGGTTCTTTAATAAATCACATATTTCGGGCTGTATATCTATCAATAATTCCCTCCCACTAATTATTGACAATGCAAAAGCGGTAAACAAGCCATCAATGATTTGGTTAAAACTAGTATCTTTAAAAGGATGAAAAACAATGAATTGTCTCTTTTCAAATGTTTCATTCTGTTTCAAGCGTATCATGGTTAAATAATCATCCTTGAACCAGTTAGAAAAATTGTTCTTTTTTGGTTGGCAACAATGATGAGAGGGCTTTACATTGTTATTACTCTTATAAAATACAGGATCTTTGCGTATTCCAAGAGAAATTCCCAAAATAACAATGAATGCCCATATAGAAACCCATGCAATTGAAACCATTGCCAGAATACCATCGGTCTTAAATGAGTGTTGATTCACTCTTATTGGAATAGGTGCAAAAACAGATATCTTCCCTCTATTCCCCGGGATAAATAACACCTTAATCCAAAAAATTGAGTACCATATCAATACAATTGAAGAAAAAGAAAACAAGAGAACAAACTGAACAGAACTTGGATCAAAACCAGTTTCAAGAATCAAAAACCAAACTGAAAGAATGCTAATTCCGCCTATTAGGCCTACTATAATGCACTCGCTTATAGAGGAAACGAAACTAGAATAACAAAATCCTAGATTCATATATGACATGTGACTTAAATATTCTCATATGAGTGATAACATTAGCCAGATTTCCAACGAACTGATTTCAAGGATTTCCCAAATAGGTGTTTTCTCAGTTGAAAATCTCAAAAAGAATTTGAATGACTCAGAGATATCATCTCTTTGTGAGATATATGGTATACCAGATGATGGAATTGAACAATTGGAACCACACATATCACAGTATCTTGATACACCAGCATATATTAATGTGTTACCAACCATAGTTGAAACAGAACAAGAATTACCCCTTCTTATTGAGAAGAATCCAGAGCCAACCAAGAAAACCAAAAAGCATACTTCAGATAATCTTCATTCTCACTTTCACGAAGAAATGAAAAAACAAGCAGAATACATATCTGAGAGACTACAAAAAGTATCTGACAGGATAACAAACATCCAAAAAAAGGTGCTTAATATCTCTGACCGAATGGATATGTTAGAGTGTGTATGAGTAGATTTACACAGTAAACGATTATTATGGTTTACATAATCGCTTGGCCAATCCCTGAGGGGTATTTTTTCCCACCAAAGCATTTGACAAAGATGAAATCAGAAACTCATCATGAACTTGACCCATCGAAGAGATTTGAGAAACACGAGGAACTTCTCGGGGCAAAAAGGAGAATTTCATGTTTTAAAGCATATGATCGTGTTTCTGGTTTGGAGGTGACGTGGAATGAGATAAATGTCTCTCAACTTAGCAAGCAACAGAGGGATATTGTATTTCAAAATCTAGAGCGTGTGAAAAAACTTCGCCATTCATCAATTTTAATGGTGATACATTCTTGGTATGATGAGACAAATAATTATATTTGTTTTATTACTGAGAGCATTTGTTACGATTCTATAGAAACCAAAATGATATCTAACGTCATTACTCCTCGGCCCAAAGTCATTGCAAAATGGGCTCATTCAATACTATCTGCATTGCATTTTTTGCACACACAGGATCCGCCTTTCATTCACAATGGGATATCCCTCGATTCTACATACCTTAAGCCTGCAAGTGGGCTTATAAAAATTATTCCCCCTGAGATCAATCCATATATAATGGATTTTCGATCGACATCATTAATGATCCGACCCTCAACAGCTCCTGAAAAGTTTTTCGGCAGCAGGACCCCTGCATCTGATATATGGTCTCTTGGTGTTTTATTAGTTCAAGCTTCGACATCTCAGTACCCCTATATGGAGTGTACCAGTCCATATGCCTTTTATGAACAGATTAGGAATTTTCAGCCACCTAAAGCTATATCTCAAATATCCGACAAATTGCTACAGAATTTGATATTGTTTTGCCTATTGCCAACAGAGAGTAGATGGACTGCTGCCCAACTTCTTAACCATAGTTTCTTTTCGCAAGAGTATGACACAAGAACGAACCAACAAAGATCGAGTGAAGAAATTGTTGTAATAATCCCGAACAAGTCACCTACTCAGTCATTTGATCGAGTTAAAATCGAGGAACCATCATATGTATCTGCATCAACGCCATTGCTAGGAAGCAAAGGAAAATGATGTATAATAAATCTTTGTTTATTACCTCTTTTTTAGCCTCTTTGGCGTATCTCCATCGATAATGTGAGGCTTTTTCGGTGTTATTATTCCATCTTCCAGAGAAAATGTATATGGATCACCAGGAGTCAATGCTCCTCTCAGTGATGGCTCTTTGTAATACACATTTCCAGCATTACTTCTTCTTGTTCTCCTTTGTGCAATGCTTCCCTCATTAATTGGGGTGTCAGGTATCTTGAGGATTGGTGTCGGGACATACTCATCCTCACTCATCTTATAATCTTTAAGCACGCTCCATATACTTTCAATGATCTCATTTGATATCCTCTCTTTCTCAGCGTGTTTGTTCTCTGCTTGCAATTCCTCAAGCTTCTTTTCAAGTGACTTTGCCTTCTTCTGTACTGCTGATATCTTCTTCTGTACCTCCAAAATGTGAAAAGATGCCTCCCGTTTCTCGGAATGGTATTTGTTACGAAGTTCAATGTACTTTGCCTTCAGCTGCTCCGTCTGCCTTTTGATTCCCTTTTCTTCTTGATATAAAAAGGTTTCTGTAACTTTCATTAAAAACCTGAAAAAAGGCAAAGCTAATGATCAATTTTTGATAAATCTACAGCAACCACTTTTTCAGAGATCAAAAACCAAAACATGTGCAAAGAAGTTGACAATACTCAACCACAGACGAAGCCACAGATAACTGTTTCTCAACAGAATCCATCTTCAAATGCAAATCACGGAAAATCTCAACCAAATACTGTTAGTTATGTTGTTACCAAGTATATGGATTTTGCTGAAGCTTCTGACTCTGTGAGTGTTTCGATTGATATGGATTTATCTGATGTTACAGTGAGTAGTTCGGAATAGATTGTGATTCTTGCGATGGCATATTTTGTAAAACTTTTATTAACTTTATTTGTTAAGACGATAAGAATATATTTAAGGTTCTGTTTATACCCTAGTGCCAAAAGCCCTTAGAATGGCATCATCTTTATCTTCTTCAAAGTCATCTCTGAATGGATCATCAGTTTCACCCATCATGGAAGTTGTCCAGAGAGGATTGTCGTTTGTAACAGCTAATGAAGTTGATTCTTCAATTACCACAATTGATTCTTCATTCATCTCTTGGGAAGAGCCCGACAAGTCAGAGTTTTCATCTTTGAGGATAAAGAAATATACCAATACACCACTTATTAGCATTAAAAGAAGGACACCTGAGACGAGGAGAATGATACTGAGTAAACTTGAATCATTGCTCTCTGTCGTCTCAAGTCCAATGATAGCATAAGATTGGACTTTTGACATTGTGTTGAAAGTTTGTACAACAATTGTTTCAATTGATGTGTCAATACCAGTGTATGTCCTAATGGAAATGATAATGATTTCACTATTATATAGTGTAGTGATATTGGTGATAAAACTGGAATTAATCACTGTTGCAACATTGGATTTGGTTTCAGATGTGAATTTTATCTGAGAATCTATATATGTGAGAGAGATGGTCTGGTCTTTCCTTAATGATTGTGACATAGATGGAGAAAGAGTTTTAATTGGAGTCTCAACAATTGTATTCAATAATGTGGCCTCAAATGTGTTCTTGGGAGATGGATATAATGTTTGTTGTGGAGATTCAAATTGAGTGAAGTCAAGAGTAATCTCTGGTGTTTTCAAAGGAGATAAAATTGGTGTTGATTCTGGGGTATATTTGAGTGTCGAATGAGGAGTAAACTCAAGTGTTGAATGTGGAGTAAACTCAAGTGTTGAATGAGGAGTAAATTCAAGTGTTGAATGAGGAGTAAACTCAAGTGTTGAATGGGGAGTAAATTCAAGAGTTGAATGAGGAGTGAACTCAAGTGTTGAATGAGGAGTAAACTCAAGTGTTGAATGAGGAGTAAATTCAAGTGTTGAATGAAGAGTAAACTCAAGTGTTGAATGGGGAGTAAATTCAAGAGTTGAATGAGGAGTGAACTCAAGTGTTGAATGAGGAGTAAACTCAAGTGTTGAATGAGGAGTGAACTCAAGTGTTGAATGAGGAGTGAACTCAAGAGTTGAATGAGGAGTAAATTCAAGTGTTGAATGAAGAGTGAACTCAAGTGTTGAATGGGGAGTAAATTCAAGAGTTGAATGAGGAGTGAACTCAAGTGTTGAATGAGGAGTAAACTCAAGTGTTGAATGAGGAGTAAACTCAAGTGTTGAATGAGGAGTGAACTCAAGAGTTGAATGAGGAGTAAATTCAAGTGTTGAATGAAGAGTGAACTCAAGTGTTGAATGTGGAGTAAACTCAAGTGTTGAATGAGGAGTAAATTCAAGTGTTGAATGAGGAGTAAACTCAAGTGTTGAATGAGGAGTGAACTCAAGAGTTGAATGAGGAGTAAATTCAAGTGTTGAATGAGGAGTAAATTCAAGTGTTGAATGAGGAGTAAACTCAAGTGTTGAATGAGGAGTAAACTCAAGTGTTGAATGAGGAGTGAACTCAAGAGTTGAATGAGGAGTGAACTCAAGAGTTGAATGAGGAGTAAATTCAAGAGTTGAATGAGGAGTGAACTCAAGTGTTGAATGAGGAGTGAAATCAAGTGTTGAATGAAGAGTAAACTCAAGTGTTGAATGGGGAGTAAATTCAAGTGTTGAATGGGGAGTAAATTCAAGTGTTGAATGGGGAGTAAATTCAAGTGTTGAATGAGGAGTAAATTCAAGTGTTGAATGAGGAGTGAACTCAAGAGTTGAATGAGGAGTAAATTCAAGTGTTGAATGAGGAGTAAATTCAAGTGTTGAATGAGGAGTAAATTCAAGTGTTGAATGAGGAGTAAACTCAAGTGTTGAATGAGGAGTGAACTCAAGTGTTGAATGAGGAGTGAACTCAAGAGTTGAATGAGGAGTGAATTCAAGTGTTGAATGAGGAGTGAATTCAAGTGT